>Ga0207691_10000485_pt1 | contig 39384 bp, 32 predicted proteins | sample KBSM13metaG_FD_184327 | JGI IMG/M metagenome (GOLD analysis project Ga0207691, IMG submission 184327) | Miscanthus rhizosphere microbial communities from Kellogg Biological Station, Michigan, USA - KBS M1-3 metaG (SPAdes) (version 2) | ecosystem: Host-associated > Plants > Roots > Rhizosphere >...
CTCGGGAATGACGCCAGCCTCGATCAGCGCCGCATACAGCGCGATTGCGAAATGGCCATTGGACAGCAAGAAGCGGTCGCGTCCTTCCCACTCAGGATCTTCAGACCTGTAACGCATCGCATGGAAGTACGCGACGGCGAGGATGTCCGCCACGCCAAGCGCCTGCGCGATATAGCCTTGGCCTTGAACCGCACCCATCGCCAACGCATGACGGCGAATGTGATACGACCTTTCCGCCAACCGGAGGCGGACCTGTATGCCCTGGTCTTCGTCCTTCGTGAGCGTCGCAGTTGGTGCGGGCATAGTGAAGCTCCTCAATGAATGAGCATGCCGCCATTCACGTCTAGCGTGACGCCGGTCAGGTAGCTTGAAAGGTCGCACGCGAGGAAGAGGCAACAATGCGCGACATCGATGGGGTCTCCAAGGCGGGCCAACGGAATGCCCTTGATGATGTCTGCCCTCATGTCGTCGGTAAGCTTGCCGCCCGTGATGTCGGTCTGGATCAGGCCCGGCGTCACCGAATTGACACGGATGTTGTCGGCGCCTAGCTCACGCGCCATCGCTCTGGCGAGACCAAGGACGCCTGCCTTCGCCGCGGAATAGTGCGGTCCCCCGAAGATGCCGCCGCCGCGCTGCGCCGATACGGATGAAAGCATGACAATCGACCCGCTCTTGCGGCTGCGCATGTGTGGAACTACTGCCTGACTCATGTACAAACTACCGCGCAGCGAAACGTCGGTGACAGCGTCGTAGTTGATCGGCTGGATGTCCATGAACTTGAGTGGTTGTGTAATGCCCGCGTTGTTGACAAGCACGTCGATCCGACCGAAGCGCTCGAGAACCCCTCTTGCCGCCGACTCACAATCCGGTTTCCGTGTGACATCGCACGAAAGGCCAAGGTGTTCCGGCCCAATATCGCGAGCGGCTGCTACAGCCGCCTCCCCATTCAGATCGAGGATTACTACCTTTGCTCCGTTCTTCGCGAACACTCCTGCCATTGACTTGCCGATGCCCCGAGCCGACGCTGCGCCCGTGACGATCGTGACCTTGTTCTGAAGTAGCACCGTGGCCTCCGTCTAACTCCCTGGGACAAGGTTCGTACTTTCGGAGGCGACTTGATGCGGAGCAATAAGGCGCCGCTCAACGACGGATGAGGGATTTTCATGCTGCGATGCACAACACGCTGGGTGGCACCGCGGCGCGTCGTGACGCGGCGGGACAACAGGATTAGCAAGGCAGTCTTAGATTTACGTCAGCGGGTAAGCGCTACTCAAAGGGCATTCGGCGGCTGTCGAGCGTCATTGCGGCAGCTGCTGAGAATGCACCCACTGACCGCGTAGAAGTTCTGCACAACCAGCGGTCGCCGGGGTTGGCAGCGCTGTGGCCGAAGCCTGGGCTTGCACACTCCACGAGTGCGCATCCGCAATGCGAGGCACGTCTCTCCGCGTCGCACCTGCATTCGGATTTCGTGGCGACGTTTCTATGCCCAAAACCGAGCCGCTATCCGTGCGCGACGCCGGAGCTGCTTCCCCACAGGGTCGATGAAGAAATTTCATTCCAAGCTGAAGCAATTGCGCTTTCGCCCACAGCCTGCTTCTGCGAATAATGGTTTTAGGGAGGTAGGGCACCTCGGCGGTAGGGCATCGCGAAAAGCTCACCAGACGTGCGTCTCCCTCACACCGAATGCGGCTTCATTCACGTCGCATAAATCTAAACCATGAGGAGGAAGCGATGGCTCCAATGCAACGAATCCGACGGACGTACAGACAGTTCCTTGGCGCGACACTCATGCTGGTTGCGACGACTCTCGCTGCCCCGCACCAAGCTGCGGCAGCTGTCGCGGAGCCGACGATCGTCGGCCCAATCCCGGTTACAACAACCCCGGGAGTCGGGCAGGTTCGCAACTATCCGTTCTTCGCCACGGAGCCCCAATTCAACTTAACGCTTGCGGGATACCGTGAAGAGGAGTTTTTCATCGAAGGTACCGCCTCACGGTATCAGACACCATCGATGGCAGATGCCATCCTGATCTCGAGTGGGCACAACTACAGGACTAGCATGATTGTTCGCAGCCCCGTCGACCCTGCGAAGTTCAATGGCATCGTTCTCGTCGAATGGGTCAATGTTACGTCAGGCTACGGCGTCGACCTTCATTGGCATTACTCCCGCGAATTCCTTACGCGTGAGGGCTACATACACGTTGCGTTGCAGACCCAACGCGTGGGCGTACAGCAAACAACCACTGGCTTAAGGGATTGGAGCCCGACTCGCTATTCCACTCTAGATGTTACTGCTGGCGGCACGATAAATGACGATTCGCTCTCGTACGATATCCTGTCTCAGGCAGTACAGGCATTCAAGGGGGCGAATAAAGCGAAGATCCTTGGGCCATTGCAGCCGCTCGCTGTCTTCGCAGTTGGGCAGTCCCAGTCTGCTACGCGATTGACGTCTTACTATAACTCCGTTCATCCGCTGCATAGGGTAGTTGACGGCTTTTTGGTGCAAGTCAGCGGTGGACCTTTCCGCACTGGAATTGCCGAACCCATGATTCGCGTCAATAGCGAGCGTGAGGTCGCGCTCGGAGGTGCAGCAACCATACGGCAACCGGATTCCAACTCATTTCGCTCGTGGGAGGTGGCGGGGGCATCCCACGTAGACTATTTCTGGCTTATGACACGGGCTGCATACGCTCAACGCGATGGTGAGACGCCGCCGAGCCTTGCCTGCACACCGGAGCCGGGAAGTCACGTACCGCTCCGATTCGTCCTCAATGCTGGATATCACCACCTAAAGCGGTGGGTGCTTGACAAAGTCCCACCACCGTCGGCGGAGCCGATCCAGGTGACATCCATTAGCCCGCTCGTGATACCGCGGGATGCAAACGGTCTCGCGTTCGGGGGCATTCGGCAGGCGGCGATCCAAGCGCCGACCGCGACCAACCGAGGTGACCAACCGGGAATCACTCCCGGCTGCTCCAATCTGTACGGCCAGCACATACCGTTCAGCGACGCAAAGCTTCAGCAGCTGTATCCAACCCATCTCGCTTATTTTATGGCAGTGAAACAGGCCGTCGCACAGAATATGGCACAAGGCTTCATACTTGCGGACGACGCAAAGGAAATCTTGGGCTACGCCTTTAACTCAGCAGTAGGAACGGGCCGCCCGGTTCCGATTCATTGACACGGGACCCGCGATGTGATCACCATGCCGTCCTCGCGCGGCATCAAGGATGCCCAAAGACACTTATGTGCGAGGTATCCGCGCGGCCAGGTAGGTGCTACTTGCGAGCTAGGCGGTTCAAGTAGTTGTAGTAGGGCGTGCCAGGCGTGCGGGGTCCTCCTCCCCTCGTGCTAACGACGCACCCGCGTACGGCCGCAAGGCCGTACGCTTTTTACTGCAAAGTGGAAAGCCACGGGCGCCCGGGTGGTCGCGACTGAATGGCCGCTCCCGGCGGCATTGCGGTCGTTGCATCGCGAACCCGCAACGGCTGCGAGGGGTCGAAAGTTCGCATTCCTCCCACCGCGCGGACCGGCTCCTCTCCGTTTAAAGCGGTCGGCCTCGCTTCATCGGCCAACGACGACTGATGGCCGATAGTTCCGGTTGATGGCCCGAAACAAAATGACCGATGCCGCAGCGATGCGGACGGTCAGCTCCGTCAGCGCATTTCCGAGAAGAGTCCGAGCTTGGACGGTCGCGGTCTGTACCCCGTACTGACACCAAGCGCGAGGTACTTCGTTCCTGGTGCTAAGAACACCGTAAGAAGCCCGACGTACCGGTTACCGCCGACCGGCCGCGTCCGGCGACGGGCGCAGCCTGCCTGTGGACAGTCCCGTTGACGCGGCTGTTAGGCGGGCGTGTCATTTCTTCCTCGGGTCATCCGCAGGATTTACGTACGTCACAGCCCATGGTCCGTTTCCATTGAGCTGAACTATCGTTTCCTCCTTGGTCCATACGAAATGGTTAATGTTTGGCTGCAAGATCATCATGCTTCCCGGCGATAGGGCCATCGTCTTCTGCATATCCAGCTTGTCGCCCACGCCCATGTTGACGCCTCCAGAGAGCACCGTCACCCGCTCGACGGCGGGATGCCAGTGCGCGGGAATCTGATAATTGGCAGGGAACTTCAATCGGATGGTAAAGGGAACGGCCTCGCTCATCGGGCCCTCGATAACGGCGATTTTTGCTCCGGGCGGCAGTGACGGAACGTCGGTCCACTGCAGATCGTTTGGCGAGATCATCTTGTGGCCGCTCGACTGAGCCCAACTTGCAGGCATACCCACAACGACAGCTACGACAATAGCGAATGCAACGCGCAGCATTGATTTCATAGCGCACTCCTTTTGGTTTAGCGTACGAAAGGACCAAGCTTCGAGTTGGCGAGTACGGGTCCCGTCATGCTCGCATGATGTTGCAGAAAACCCAGCCTACGCGTAACGATTGTGCGCATCAAGCTACCAAGGAGTTCCCTGACCGTCCGTGGTGCGTCCCAAGCAGCTGTACATGCCCCGCAACCGGTACTAAGTCCGAAGTACCTCGCACTCAGTACAGACAGACGAATCTGCGGGACACTAATAGCCGTTAGTGCGTCGTGCGAAGTGCCGAGTGCTCAGTGCTGGGACGAATCCGCGAACGAGAATCCCGACCGCATCCCTCGACCGCCCACCGTCCGTGTTCGGCCAATTCCCGACGGTCAGGTCGTGAACGAAATTCTCTTTAAAGCGGACATGTCGGCGTGAACACGACGACCGGTGCGGGCGGGAATAGATCCGGGCTGCGTCCGATCTCCTTAGGAAGGAAAATCTGCCCTAAACCAACGGGGCCGCCTCGTTCTCGACCGTGACGAGCTTGGCCCATTCGGTTTCAGTAAACAGCCGCGAGCGCGTGAGGAACCGCAAGCCTTCGGGGCCATCGAGCGAAAACATCCCACCTCGACCCGGCACGACGTCGATGATAAGTTGAGTGTGTTTCCAGTACTCGAATTGCGGCCCGCTTATGTAGAACGGTGTGCCCCCAATGTGACCCAGTAATCGGTCATAGTCACCGATGATGAATTCGCCCCGCGGATAACACATCGGCGCACTGCCATCGCAGCATCCGCCCGACTGGTGGAACATCAAGTCGCCATGTTTCGCGCGCAAGGTGGCGATTAGTGCGCGTGCGGAGTCAGTCGCGGTGACGCGCAAAACGTCCTCGGTCATGAGACCCTCAGACTATCGTGAAGAGATCGACACCCCGTACCGCCGGTGTGGTGGTACGGGGCCAAGAGAACAGTCAAGGATCAGAAGAACCCTAGCTTGTTCTCGCTATAGCTCACCAACACGTTCTTGGTTTGTTGGTAGTGATCGAGCATCATTTTGTGGTTCTCGCGGCCGATACCGGACTGCTTGTAGCCACCGAACGCCGCGTGCGCTGGGTAGTGGTGATAGCAGTTCGTCCAGACGCGCCCAGCCTGGATTCCACGACCCATGCGGAACGCAGTATTCATATCGCGGCTCCAAACCCCTGCACCGAGTCCGTACAGCGTGTCGTTGGCGATGGCCAGCGCCTCATCCTCATTCTTGAAGGTGGTCACCGAAAGTACGGGGCCGAAGATTTCTTCCTGGAAAATGCGCATCTTATTATTTCCCTTGAACACCGTCGGCTGAACGTAATAGCCGTCTTTGAGATCGCCCTCAAGATGGGTACGCTGACCGCCGATCAGGCATTGCGCGCCCTCCTGCCGGCCGATGTCGAGATAGGACAGGATCTTCTCCAACTGCTCGCTCGATGCCTGGGCACCGATCATCGTTGCCGGATGCAGCGGATTGCCCTGGGTGATTGCAGCAACCCGCTTGATCGCACGCTCGATGAAGCGCTCATAGATCGACTCTTGGATGAGAGCTCGGGAAGGGCAGGTACAGACTTCGCCCTGGTTCAGCGCGAACATCGCGAAACCTTCGAGCGCCTTGTCGAAGAAACCGTCATCCTTTTCCATCACGTCGGCAAAGAAGATGTTGGGTGACTTGCCGCCAAGCTCCAGGGTCACCGGAATCAGGTTCTGACTGGCGTATTGCGAAATCAGGCGGCCGGTCGTCGTCTCTCCGGTAAACGCAATCTTGCCGATGCGGTTGCTGGAGGCGAGTGGCTTTCCCGCTTCCAGGCCGAAACCACTGACGACATTCAGCACCCCAGGTGGCAGCAGGTCGGCTATCAGCTCGACCAGTACCAGGATCGACACCGGAGTCTGCTCCGCCGGCTTCAGGACGACGCAGTTGCCCGCGGCCAAGGCCGGGGCCAGCTTCCATGTCGCCATCAGGATCGGAAAGTTCCAGGGGACGATCAGCCCGACGACTCCGATGGGCTCGTGATAGTGATAGGCATACGTTTCGTGGTCGATTTCGCTGACGCCGCCTTCCTGAGCACGGATGCATCCAGCAAAGTAGCGAAAATGGTCGACCGTTAAAGGCAGATCCGCGGCCATCGTCTCGCGGATGGGTTTGCCGTTGTCCCAGGTCTCCGCCGCCGCCAGCATCGGCAGGTTCGCCTCGATGCGATCAGCGATTTTGTTGAGGATATTCGATCGCTCGGTGGTCGATGTCCTGCCCCAGGCACCCTTCGCCTTGTGTGCGGCATCGAGCGCCAACTCCACATCGGCGGCGGTAGACCGTGCGACCTCGCAGAACACCTTGCCGGTCACCGGAGTGATGTTCTCGAAATATTGCCTGTCGACCGGCGCAACCCATTGCCCGCCGATGAAGTTGTCGTAGCGCTTCTTGAATGGCACTAAAGTGCCGAATTTGCCGGGTTCTAACATGTCCATGGCTGTCATCCTAAGGGAGGTTGATGGCGCCACAACATGCGGCGTCTCGTCGCTGAGCCGGGAAACCGGCGTACCTCGTGGCTTTCGCCGACACCTCGTCAAAGCCTGCTAACGTACTGGCCCTTTCGTGGGTTCACAGCGCCAACGGATTGATAGACGACTGACCCCACATAGGGAAAATCCCGTATAGATAGTTCGCTTGGACTTAGGCACTCGCGCAGCAATGCGCAAGCGTCATAAGCGAAGTTCGCCAGGTGCTCGACCGGCTATGAATCGGCATCGCGCAAGCTAGGGATGCCTGGGAATCGCCAAGGGCTGCAAGTCCAACCTGGCGGGGGCGGAAGGGTTGAAGCTGCCCTCTCCGTTCATCCTCACGGTGCGCCCCGTCACCGATTGAGTCAAGGCATTTCGCAAGCATTGGCAAGTCAGCGTTTCTGGCTGGCAGCGTCGGCGCTCCATGATCGTTTGAGGTCACTAGCGAAAGTCCGGCGATGGCGCTCTCACGGAGCGTGGAGTCACGAACGTGAGTCGGACCGACGCTAAGCGTGTCAGCGAACAGACGATGCGTTCAGGGTGGCCAACAATACCTCCAAGTATCCGCGATGGCGCTCGCAGCTGGGGCCAGCGACTACTTTGCGATCGCTGCCTCACATCAAAAGCGCAGCGCCACGCTCGGCATCAAATGCCTCGCGCGCTTTCCTTAATTTTCTCCGAAGGACATATACATGAAACGAACTTTCTTGAGTACTTCCCTCGCGCTTGCAGTCGCTGGTTGCCTTGGCACAGGTGCGGCCCTCGCACAGTACAGTGCGCCGGTAGCTACCCCGCCGACGCCTGCTGCAACTCCGGACGCTCCGAAGTCGCCAATCGCAAGTCAGGTTGTTGCTCCCAGCAAGACTGAAAGCGGGCCGTCCGCATTCGCAAAGCTTGATACGAAGCACCGGGGCTACGTGAGTAGTGAAGACGTGTCGCAACTCCAAGGTTTCAACTTCAAGAATGCAGACAAGAACAGTGATGGGAAGCTCGATGCGGCCGAATTCAACGCCGCCTGGGTAATCTATTCCGGGCACGCCTAAGTCCTACGTTATTACCTCCCGCGAATGACCAGTTCGCGGTGAGGATTTGATCAAAGTGGGGTCGACCCGTTAGTCCGACCCCTTTTTTTGCCCATGTTTGGTGCCGGGACGAGCGGGACCGTAACGTAACGCATGTGTGGGTTGTGAACCTTGCAACCAAGCGATGCGCTGATCGAATTCGTAGGCTGGCTCTCGCTGAGCCTGCGGGTAGTTCTCGCTCCGTTGATGAAAGGTGCGGCACCCGTTACTGCGAAACACGACTGTCCGGTTTAAGACAGAGTGAGTGACCGGAGAGAGTCGATAGCGCCCACCACGACGCACAAATAGGTGACCGCTTTCTGCTTGGCTGGTGGTCAGATCCGGGAGGACAGTGTCCGTCAAGTCCAATTCCGAGCACGACAGATGAAATCTACACGCTACGCAAGGAGGACAACCGGCAGACCATCAATCCGCGGGTATCGAACAAATCGACTAGCGGATACTGAGGAACGCCATTTCAACTCGGCGCGAAGGCGGCTTGCGACCCTGAGCGTCTGTCGACGTTCCTGAAAGCTGACCATCAATTTGAGGGAAGCTGACGTTCGCGCCACCGCCAGTTTGGCCTGCTCGCACCAATTCACCGCTGCATTGCCCGGTCATCTCCCCGCGATGTGGCCGCCGCAACGACTCCAACGACGCCTTTCCTACTCGGACAAGCTACCCAAGCTTGAAGGCATGGAGCCGCCGCGTCGGTGTATCAGGGAAGGCATTACTTCGATAAATCGCGGGCAATGCGACGCATCCGAACACGCAGTGGATATTGCAGATGGCCAGACAACTCACAGATGGAATCGTTCACGAAGTCTCGAACCCTTTGGAGTACTTCCGGATTGCTCAATTACTACGAGCAGGGCGACGGATAAGCAGTTGGCAGTGCGAACATCACGGGACATGCTCGTCCTGGCGAAATCGATCCTCGTGCAGAAAACACCTGCAATTGAAAGATTGATCTGAAAATCGCAACTTCGTTGCGATCAATCGCAGCGTTTCAACAGCACGATGAACATCTTGAGCGGACGGTCGGTTTCGTTCCGAAGGTCATGCGGTATCAAGGCTGGTAGCCAATAAGCCTTACCGGGCTGAAGAATTTGGTGCGACAGCGCGCTGTCGAGGGTAGGCGTCCCTTCGACCACGATCCCAACCTCCGCTTCGACGCTTTGATGCCGGCCGGTACCCGCTCCAGGCGTCAGCGTGAGTACCTCAACGCGCACGGATGCGTTCTCGAAGACCTTTTGCGGCGCCACGGTCTGGCCGAGAACTGCGAGCGATACCGCTATCAAGATCAGGGACACTATCAACACAGCGATTTTCATGCCGACGTCTCCTCGGTTGGCCGATCAACGGGTTTCGACGATCGGCTGCGCGATGATCCATAGACCGACCATCGTGTACACGACCATCAGAATCAACATTGGCACTTGACTGCGCAGCGCGACGCGCCGGTTGGAATATTCGCGCAAAGCGATGATGTGCGCGACGGACACCGCGACGACGTGCCCGATGACAATTGCTACGACGGCCACGTACCATGCGAAGCGCGCGCCGACGATGCCGATATCGGATGGGTGACGTGCGGTACCGAACAAGTCCCAACCGAAGCCGAACGGATCGGACGCAAGTCGAATGACAAGTTGTCCCTGAATCAGCAGATACGTAAAGTAGTGCGCAAGGTGATAGGCGATCGCGATCGGTACGAGGGACAAAACGAAGAGGCGAGCGACCGCGCCGGATTCGATTTCGCGTCGTCCTGCAACCGCGATTGCACGAGCGATGAGTGCATATATAGCCACGAAGCCCCCCGCAAATACTGCGAGGCCGGCGCTTCCGATGAACGTCAGCCGCGCGTTGCCCGAGCCGGGTAATGCCGAATAAAGTGCATCCTGCAGACGCCCCCAAAGTGGTGTCGCGCTGAATCCGTCGAATGTCACCGTCGACAACAGCAACAGCACGAAGACAACCATCGAGGGCGTGACGTCGCGTGGATCCAGCAATCCGACGCCGAATGGTCGTAGATTCCATTCGCGCGGGCGCGCCTCGGTCACCGAAAAGCGTGCGAAAGCTCCGAACGCATTCGCGAAGGGATCGGCGTTGCGCAGCCATACGGTTCGGCCGAAAACGAACATGCCGGCCCATGTTAGCGCCGAGTATCCAATGCACAACCAGGCTAGGTGCGACGGAATCGAACGACCGTCGTACACCAATTCAACCCACGCAAAGACAAAGAACAACATTGCGGCCGGCCAAACGCCGAGCCACAGCGGCCACCGGCGTCGACGGATTTCGGGCGACGTATGCAGTGCCCGTTTCGAAAGCGTCTCGTACGTTATGAATAACGCTTCCCACGGATTGACGAAGGTCCAAACATTTCCGACCAGGGCGGAGAGATAAGCGAACCCGACCCACCAGACGATCCAAATGAACGTCGGCGCGAGATTGCGGGTCGGCGTTTGGTCGCCGAACAGACCTGCCGCAACGACCAGGACCAGCAATACGGCCGAAAAGGACTGAACAACGCGCCGAAACAAGGCGCTCGTCAGTGCGCGCGCTATCCGGAAGCGGAGCAAAATGAACCGCGGATATGCCGTGCCGCTGAGCCGCCACGTCACGAACCCGCCCATCAGGACGAACGAGAGAATTACCGCCGCTGCAGCTGCACCGATCCAGAGCCACAGCGGCACCGGCAAGTCATATCGCTCTCCGAAGCCGTGCGCGTGCGCGCGAACGCCGCAAGCCAGACATGCAGCGACGCATGCGATCGAACCTAGACGCCGGGTGGTCCGTGGCTGGTGCAGTGTCAACGCGGACGAACCTCGATGTAACCGACGACGCGCCGACCGTCTTTCGAGTGGATTTCGATGGGAAAACGGCCGGACGCGCGTGCGACAAAGCGCATCGTCGCAGGCTCCATCTTGGACACGTTCGCCGCGACGTCGTAACCGTGCAGATGGACGTCGAGGGCGCTTTTGCTTTCGACACATAGCGCGACCTCATCGCCTTGCTGTACCATGAATACGGGGGCGCGGCGCGGTACGGCCGCGTCAACATCGAGTTCAAACGTACAGGACGCAGCGAACGCCGGCAAGCGGGCGCTCAATACTGCGAGCGCCAAGAAAATCAGCACTGTCATTGCGCGCGAAATTGCCGGATCCTTTCGCTGACTTGCATAATGCCCCGTCGCAGTGCATCGAGATCGCGAGGTGGCAGAAAGAAGCCCGGCAATTCCCAAACCTGCTTGAGCGTGGCGCGCGGCACGTCTGTCGACGACCACGCTTGGATGTAAGCGAACGACTCGCCTCGTACGAGGACGATCCCGGCACGTAGGTTGTCCGCGTGCGCTTCGATGTCGGTCAATTGCGCGTCAGGTCGAGCGTCATCAACGACTCGCACAATCTCCGCGAGCATCGACGCGACCTTCGGAACGTCAGACTCGTCGACGAGGCCGGCGCCCAGCAGGAACGTCTGACCCGGCGCGCCCGTCGTAACGGCCAGCGTGACGCGCATGGCGAATTGTTGTCGCGCGACGTGGCCGAGCGGATATGCACGCAGCAATTCGAACACGACTTCGCCGGAGCGAGTCATCGCACCCGGCGCGCCGACGCTCCGCGGGAAGTCGGGGCCCTTGATCGGTGCCACGGGGAACGTCGCGAGCGAATAGGTCTCGCGAACGCATGGTGAGCACTCCGCCAATACGAAGGCTTCGAAATGCGTGAGCGTGCCACCACCCGGCACGGCGCCGATGGGCACGCCATTGGCCCAAACGCTTCCGCACTGCGCGATGATGACGCTCGCGACAATCGCGACGATGAGATTACGCCAACATTGGTATCCGATTGTTGGTGGCAACAAAGGTTATGTCCTACCGAATCCGCTGAGCAAAGGCTGACAAAAAAACGCGGTGGTCGAGGCCACCGCGCGATTTCAACGCGCCGTAACGGCGCCGGCAATGAATCCGTTAATCGTCGTCGTCCCCGTTGCCATTGCCGTGTTTGAGCACGAACTTCTGGAGCCGTTTGCCGGTGTCGACTTCGCCCAGATAGAAATTGCCGTCCGAATCCAGGCCGCCGACGTGAACCCAATGAAACTGGCCAGCGTTGCGGCCGCTGTGTCCGAATGTCGACACAACGCTGCCGTCGGCACGATTCAAGATCCACACGACGTTGTTCTCGCCGTCGGGTACGAGCAGGTAGGCCTGATGATCGTCCGCGGAGCCGATCGCCTGCCATACCGAACCGTTACCGCGTGTTTCCGGGCGAACGAAGAACTCCTGCATGAAACCGCCCTGCTTGTTGAACACCTGCACGCGGTCGCTTACGCGGTCGCTGACGTACACGAGTCCATCTTTCGTCAAGCCGACGTAATGAACCGGATTGCGAAAATCGGTCGCAATCGGACCGCCGGGAACGTACGCAGGCGCGGGGGCGTTGCTGATCGCAGACAACGGCTTGCCGTAGGCGCCCCATCCGCGTTTGAACGCGAGAGTGTCGGAATTGTAGACGACGATGCGGTTGTTCAGATAACCGTCGGCGATGTAGACCTCGTGCGCGGCATCGTCGACCCACATGCTCGCGACTTGACCGAGCTTCGTCGTGTCGGCATTGTTCCTCGGACTCGTGTCTCCCGCGTGGCCGATCTGCCCAACGAGACTTCCATCGCTCGTGAACTTGAGCAGCATCCGATCGCCGCCGCCGTTGCCCGCTAGCCACACATAGCCTTGATTGTCGACCCAGATGCCGTGCTCGGTCGCGGGCCAGTCGGCGACGTAGCCCGGTCCGCCCCAAGCCCGCAGAAGATTCCCGTCGCTATCGAATTCGAGGACCGATGGGGCCGGAAGACAGCACGCCGAACGGGGCGGTGATTGCGCGAGCCCCGCTTCGTCCACTGTGAGACTTCGTGGCCGCTGTAATACCCAAATGTGATCGTGCTTGTCGACCGCGAGACCCGCGACCTGACCGATCAGCCAATTGGTCGGCAGCTGTTTCGGCCACGACGGATCGACGACGTAATTCGGCGCTTTAGGAGGCTTGCCAGGCTTGTCCTTGCCAACGGCGATCGGCGTTGTCGCAAGAAGCGCGCATGCTCCAATACCCAAGGCGAACGCCTTGGCCCATCTCATCAACGTATTCATCACTCACCTCCTGTATTTCGGCGTGTCTTCCTCCGCGGAGCTGTTGATCACCGATGCGCCTTCGATCACGCGGCACGCTTCCGTCCGCGCGGGGGCTATCGCAGTCGCACGGCGCATCCGCGACGAACCTAACGCAGAGGCATACGGTTGTCAATAGGTGTCTGTTGTACATCGCCGAACGAAACGCTATGTTCGCAGTCACCGATCTGGCTCAACATGCAGTCGGATTTCAATCCTGGCGTTGCGGGCTGACCTATCAACTACGATTTTCGAAAACGACGGGCAGCATCGAATTCGCCTACGGATCGACGTCGGTGAGCGCGGCTGGAGCGCTGGAGCGGCCACCCCAAGTCGCTCAGACCCAGATGGGTTTCCATCGAAGCAGAAAACCTAGTCCTCCGGCGAGCCGAAACTGGCAACCTTGCTACAGCCGTCGCCCGCCGTCTCGATGATGTAATGATGTCCCGCGACTCGTTGACAGCGGCTCCGAAATGTACGTCCGCTTACGAGTGAATCGAACCGCGCAATGTTAAGGCGGTTTGTGGCCGGTCAGTGACCGTCGAGGCCTGCGGTTACTGACCGGCTGACGCAATTAGACCTCGGTCTGCTCTGCAATTTCCAGCGCGTCATCGCGAGTGGTCGCAGTTCGACCCCAGAACCGCCCGTAGATATTCGTGAGAGCTGATTGCCAATTTGAGGGAGGCTGACGTTCGCGCCACCGGTACTTCGGCGTGCTCGCGCACAAGCCACAACTGCGCGCCGCGATCGCTGCCGTCACCCTAGCCGCCGCGACGACCCCTGCGTAAGATGGGCTTGACGGCGCGCCGCACCACCACCAAAGCGAGAATGGGCGCAACTACCCGTCTTTGTGATATTGGACGGAAGTCGCTCATGGCTGCTCATGGTCGACGCCGACGGTTGGCCATTGTCCCTCAAGCAACCAAATCAACACTGACTGTCTTGCGCAACGACCTCGCCGCGGGCGCTATCGCTGCCATCGTCAGCCTTCCCGTATGCGCCGCATCGGGCCTGTTGGCATTTGCCCCGCTCGGGCCGGGGTATGCCGTGGCCGGCGCCACCGCCGGGCTATGCGGGGCAATCGTCTCCTGCTGCGTATCGGCACTTTTCGCGACATCCTCGTTCATCGTGACGACTTCGCGCGTCAGCGAAGCCCTGCTACTGGCGAGCTTGACCACCGCGCTCCTTACCACTTCGGCGGTCGCCAGCGACATAGGCCTTATCATCGCCGCGATGTTCCTGTGCGTGCTGCTGGCCGGTCTGTTGCAGACGCTTTTCGGACTGCTCGGCGTCGCGAAGATCATCAAGTTCACACCGCACCCGGTCCTGGTCGGATTTCTGAACGGCGTCGCCATCCTTGTCGCATGGTCGCAGCTCAAGCCCTATTTCGAGATCAAGCCGAACACGTCGCACCTTGCTGTTCTCGAGCAGCCACTGATGTTTGTCCTGCTCATCGGCACCGCCGCGTTGATGCTTGGCTTTCCTGCCGCGGCACGACGGCTCCCGGCGGCATTGTCGCTCGCCAAGGTGCCGCCGATCATCGTTGCGTTTGCGGGCGGCATTGTCGCTTTCTACCTGCTCAAGGCGATTGACCCGAGCTTCGATCTCGGGACGACGGTTGGCAAGCTGCGGATGACCTTCGCTTCACCCGTGACCGATCTGTTCAGCTCCGCGAGATGGCAGCACGTGGTCCAGATAGGCTGGCCGATCGTGTCGGCCGCGGCGGTACTGGCGATCATCGCCACGCTCGATTCCTTGATGGCGTTTCGGGCCGCGCAAAATGTGGCCGATCTCGCCATTTCGCCGGTGCGCGACTTGGTCGCTCAGGGTGTGGGCAATTGTGCTGCAAGCTTAGCGGGCGGGATTGCAGGCGCCCCCTCACCCAGCTCGAGTATGGCTGCCTATCGTGCCGGCGGCAGGACACGTCTAGTGGCAGTATCGTGCGGACTGTTCCTGCTCGCCGCGAGCGTGCTGACGCCGCAAGCAGTTGCGGCGATTCCCTCGGTCGTTCTCGCGGGCATCCTGCTGGCGACCGGCGTTCTCCTGTTCGATCGCAGCGTCTTCGGAATCGTTTTGGAGGTGCGCCAAGCAGCCTCTCCGGCGGTCCGTCGCCGCCTCTACGACTTCGGCGTGATCGTCATTGTGATGTGCATCACTGTGTTCTACTCGGTGGTTGCCGGAGTGGTCACCGGCATCTTGCTGGCGGGCATGATCTTCATCATGAACATGAGCCGCCCGGTGATCGAGCGCGTGCTGCTAGGCCAGCAGATTCAATCGAAGCGCATTCGCCCGGTGAAGGATATTGAGATCCTGCGCGAGACCGGGTCGCAGCGGGCCGTGGTGCTGCTCCACGGCGTTTTGTTTTTCGGCAATGCCGAGGACCTCTCCACCAAGGTTAGGCAGCTCTTCCTGCAGGCCGACATGGTCACGCTCGACATGCGCGGCATCAGCGACATCGATGTGTCAGGTGCCAACATCCTGGCGAACGTAGCGACCAAGAGCCACGCCCAGAGAAAGAGCCTGCTGTTCTGCGGCGTCTCGGAGCCGCTGTACGCCATCGTCAAGGGCGTCTTGCCCAAGGGTACCGCGGCTGATGTGAGTATCCAGCGCGATCTCGACGCTGCACTGGAATGGATGGAGGAGACGTCGCTGCAGTTGCATACGGAGCGGCGCGACCGCGCCGACGTGCTCGAGTTGCGCGACATCGATTTCTTGTCAGGCCTCGCCATGGACGAGATCGAGCGGCTTGCCGAGCTGTTGACCAAGCACGAGTTCGCAGCCGGCGACACCATCTGCCGCGAGGGCGACGATGGAGATCGCATGTGGCTGCTGGCCAAAGGCAGTGTCAGCGTGCGCCTCATCTCAGCGGACGGCCGTGTGAACCTGCGAATCGCGTCCTTGTCACGGGGCACAACGATCGGCGAAATGGCCCTCGTCGAACAGGCGCGTCGCTCTGCGACCATCGTCGCGGACGAGCATGTCGTCGCCTACGAGCTGCTGCGCAGTGGCTATGCGCTGCTGCTTTCCGAGCATCCGGTGATCGCGACCAAGCTTCTCAGCAACCTCTCGCGCGAATTGGCGCGCCGGCTGCGCCGGACCTCGGAGGATCTGCGCAACCGGACTTGAGCGACGGACTTGCAAAGTCGTGTTCCCCGCAAATCCCAAACGATCGGACCAAGACTAATGACTGGTTCTGATCTTACCCACGAACGGTGGACACCTTAGCAGGCGATTTCATCGCCTCGAACGGGAGCGGAGCCTCGTAGCTAATTGATGAGTGCCGTCGCTGCCGGTGGACGCACTGGAGCAGCAAACGACAGCAACATCCTTCTGGGAGTTTCCAGTTCGCCGGGAAATCTGAGGAGCCATGCTTGACGCCAATACGGACAAAACGCTGAAACTCTGCAAAGCGGGACGCGACGATTACCTGACCGATTGAAACCAATGCAGCCGACTCAAACCGCACATATGCCACATGAGCTGGTCTGCGCGCATCACAATTGATCGCGAGAACGTGAAACGACAAGTTATTGCAGCGCGCACTCCCCACCTATGTGCACGCAATGCCGCGAATCGGTCAATCGCTTGCGAGCCGCCGCACGCGGTCCTCCCAGTTCACGGTCTGATTGTGGTTGAGCTGGTCAAGGGCACGCGTACCGATTATCAGCGTGGCAGCGACCGCCGGCGCAGGAGGTCCGAGGAAGTACCCCTGTCCCATGTCGCATTTCATTTCGATGAGCTGTCGCAACTGCACCTCGTTCTCTATGCCTTCGGCGACCATCGTCTTGCCGAGCGATTTTCCCAACGTCAGTATCGCACGCACAACCTCCTGCCCGTTTACGTCAGCGCCCAGGCGCGCGACGAAGGACTGATCGATCTTGATTTCGTTGATCGGCAGTTCGTGGAGCATGCTGAACGACGAGTATCCGGTGCCGAAATCATCGATGCTCACCCGGACTCCGAGGTCGCGCAGCGAGTTGAGATGGGGCAGCGCGACGTCAAGCTTCTCGATCAGTACACTCTCGGTCAACTCAATGACGAGTTGATCGGGCGCGATCCTCGCCGCATCGATCGCACGCCGCACGCGCGTCGGAAAGTCGGGCTGCACGAGTTGCACGCCGGACACGTTGACGTGCACCGCGAGCGCCTGGCCCTCCGCTTCGCGATGTGCCCAGACGCCGAGCTGGCGGCACGCCGTCTCGAGCGCCCAGCTACCGAGCGGAATGATGAGGCCCGTTTCCTCGGCGACACGGATGAATTGATCCGGGGGAATCAGGCCCTTTTCAACGTGCGCCCAGCGGGCGAGCGCCTCGAATCCCGTCAGGCGCCCCGTATCGAGCGCGAAGATGGGCTGATAGGCGAGGTCGAGCCCCGTATGCGACACGGCGCGCCGCAACTCACCCTCGAGCCAGAGTTGCGCCACGACTTCCGCATGCAGGGCGTTGTCGAAGATCGCGTAACGCCCCTTGCCTTGCGCCTTGGCCCGATACATCGCCGTATCCGCATCGCGCATCACCTGGTGGGGCGAGTCGTAACCGAACTTGCTTGTCGTGATGCCGATGCTCGCGCTGGTCGACACGGCGACGCCGTTCAGATACATCGGCTCGGCGAAAATATCTTGCAGACGCTCGGCGAGCTTGACGACCTCGCGGTCGGCGTTGATGTCCTCGACGAGGATCGCGAACTCGTCGCCGCCGAGCCGTGCGATGAGATCCTGGGGCCGCAGGACCGCCTGCATGCGCCGCGCCAGCTCGATCAACAGTGTGTCGCCCGCGTTGTGGCCAAGGCTGTCATTAACCAGCTTAAAACGGTCGAAATCGAGGAACAGTATGGCGAAGAGACGGTCGGGGTGCCGCCCGACGACGGAAATCGCGCGCGTGAGCTGTTCGACAAAATAGCTGCGGTTGGCGAGATCGGTAAGGCCATCGTGGTAAGCGATATGCTGCAGTCGGGTCTCGGCTCGCCGGCGGGCAGTGATGTCTTGCAACTGCAGAATCAGACAGCGCGAAAGCGGAGGCCGTGCGGTGAAGACCGAACCGTTGAGCGATACCCAGACCTCGACCCCTTGGGCGTGGCGGCAGCGCAATTCCAGGGCGAAGGTCGTCTCGGCTCCATCCAGGATGTCGCGCAACTCCCTTTGCAACGCTGCGTCGTCGTCCGGATGAAAGATCTGCGCGATTTCCATACCGGCGAACTCGGCCTCCGTGCGGCCGAGCAGTCGCGCGAGCGAAGCGTTGGCCTGAACCACGCGGCCGTCGGTGGACACGAGCGCCATTCCGACCGCAGCGTGGGTGAATGCGCTTTGAAAGCGATTTTCGCTCTCGCGAAGCTCGGCGAGGTGCCTGGCGCTCTCGGCGGCGGTGCGCTCGGCTGCGTCGACACGTTCGGCGCGAATGCGCGCCTCGTCTTCCGCATGCCTGAAGTAGATGTGTAAGGTGGCAAGCAGCACGGCGATGATCGGTGCCGCGGCGAAGATCACGGAGACCTCGAATCGGCCGAAGGTCGTGTGTAACAGGCCGGCGATCGACGCGCTTCCCGCGTATCCGATGGCGAGCCAACTGTGCTCGCGGAAGATTCGCAACGGCTGCACCGCCTCGCTGCGCTTCAGCCTGATGAGCGAGCCCATCAGCAACGAGCCCGCCGCGAAATAGGCCAGTGACATCAGGAGCAGCAGCCCGAAGAGCGGGCCCACGTGCGTCGACTCAGGTGGCAGATACGTCCGGGCGATCACGAACGCGCTTCCGCAGCCATGCATCGCCAACGCCGCCATCGCCGGGCTGCCGAGGCGGCTCGTTGCGCGCGTCGACGTGCGCCAGGAAATCGTGCCCGCCTCCGCAGCCGCCGCGACCGCCGCGGCCGCGGGTCCATAGTCGAGCAGCAGCAGGAAGATGAAGATCTCGGCGACCGAGCCCGAGGTCTTGGTGCCGGGAATGCGCGCAGGAAACAGGCCAGTCACTGCCGCGAGCACGACCCCAAGCAGGATCTGGAGCTGCGCGCTTGGCTCGAGAGGAACGATCCGCGCAATCGAGAGACCCAGGACGACGAATCCGGAGAGCGTGGTGACCCACCAGTAGGCTTTCGCCTGCCTGGTGTAATCGTCCATGCGCAAAAACGTCGGTGCGCTCATTGTCCGTGGCGCTTTCCGCACGCGAGAAGGTCGCGCGTGTCCGCCGTCCGAAATGGCGAGCAACTCCCGCCTTTCGCCCCGTCGGTTCCGGGGGAGGCACGCGATGCGGGCGGCTACGGATTATGGCAGGACGATGACCACGTCAGGTGGTGATCAGGGCTCGCCGTCGACGACAGCCTCGCCCGTTGCGCTGAAGCGTCGCAGATCGGCTTCTGAAAGCGCGATGCCTTCGGAGAGTCCGATTCCCTCGGACAACCCGATTCCCTCGGACAACCCGATTCCCTCGGACAGCCCGATTCCTTCGGACAACCCGATTCCCTCGGACAACCCGATTCCCTCGGACAACCCGATTCCTTCGGAGAGCCCAATCCCCTCGGAAAGCCCGATTCCCTCGGAAAGAGCGATGCCTTCCGACAGGGCGATGCCTTCCGATAGGGCGATGCCTTCCGACAGGGCGATCCCTTCGGACAACGCGATCCCCTGGCCGACCGCTAGCAGGGCACTCAGGTCACTCACCCGCGCGAAGATCCCCGTCGCGCCGCGGTAATCGCTTGCCCCGGCAAGCGCATCGGCGATGACGACGCCCGCCGTGACGAGTCCGCGTCCGGCCGGCAAATTCTCCTGCGCGTAGTTCATGTAGATGCCTGCCGGTGTGCTGGGCCAATACACCGGCGTGTACAGGCGAGCCCAATTACGCGACCACACAACGCGCGGGTCGTAGAAGCCTTGGTAGGACTGGAACAGGGCGGGGCCCGACAGTAGGTGCGAGCCGCCACCAATGACGATGCGGCTCCAATTGATCATTTCACCGCCGACGTATGAAACCGGCGCGGGGAGCGTCATGCCACTGCGGAGCAGGCTGTTGCCGGGCCGAATGGTGCCCGCGGTGATCGCGCCGGCAATGTCGGTGCGTAGCGTGCCGGCGAGCCGCACCGCGCCTTCCACATTGAGCAGACCGGCGCCCTGCTGCACCAGGCTTGCACCGGGCAGCGGTTGCGCCGTGTACTGGAGGATCGCTTTGATGAGCGGCGGGGTAAGCCCGGGATTGGCCTGCAGCATGAGCGCAACTGCGCCCGAGACCGCCGGCGCGGCGATCGAGGTGCCGCTCAGCTCCATGAGCCCATTGGTGCTGGTCGACGCGTAGCTGTCGAGCCGAAGCCAGGGATTGAGGCTGACGATCGTGCTGTAGGTCTTGCCCGCTTGCGAAAGCGCACCGAGAACGCGATTGCCCGGGGCGACGAGGTCGGGCTTGATCATATCGTCGTGGCGCACGTTGCCGGCGCTGTCGACCCAAACGCCGAGGGTCGGCCCGCGAGAGCTGAAATGGTTGATGGAATCGTCGCCGCGCAGCGCTGTGCCGTGGCCGTTGGCGGAGCCCACGGTGATGACGGACGGGTCGTTCCCCGGCGCGGTGATCGTGCCGAACTGCTCTCCGCCATGAGCATTCTTCCCGTAATTGCCAGCGGCGACGACAACCGTGATTCCGGCGGCCGTAGCGGCGCGCGCGGCGCGGCACAAGGGATCGGTGCGAAACGATTCGGTCGAATCCGCTGCGAGACTGAGGTTCAGCACGCGGATGCCGTATTCCTTGCTGTGATAGATCACCCAATCGATGCCGGCGATGACGTCACCGATCGAGCCGACGCCCGTGGCGTCGAGGACCCGGACGTCGAACAGCGTTGCGCCCGGCGCGACGCCGGTGGCGTCCGGCGCTCCCGCAGCTGACCTTCCTGCCGCGACCGACGCGACCATGGTGCCGTGGCCGTAGATGTCGGGGTCACTAGAACCGGAGTTGTCGATCTGGCTCTCGCGATTCCGCTGAGCGTTGCTGCCGGGGTAAAAACCCGCACTGAGGTCCAAGCCCAGCGTCGACATCGGTATGCCCGCATTCGCCGAATCGCTCGCCCGGGTCAGGTCGACCATCTTTGCAACCCGGCGCGTCGCGCCGTCGGCGGACAGGAAAGCGAGATGTTTCCCGTAAATCCCCGAATCGAGGATCGCGATGCCGACCCCACCGCCGTCATATCCAGGCGCCACGCCGGCGAGCTTCCGGGCGGCCTCCGTTCCGGTCGCGAGCTCGAGGAGGCTCGAGGACTTCGCTGCGGGTCGATTGGGCGAGATGCTGTCCACGTCCGGTCGCCGCGCGATCGCATCGAGGGCCCTCCCGGGAATGGTCGCCGAAAAGCCCTGAATCGACTGATACCGGTAATTGACCGCGCCCCCGGCGGCAGCAACCGCGCGGCGCAGGTCGGAGAGAACCGGGTCGGCACCGGCGCCAACAACGATGACCTTAAAAAATCGGCCATTGCCCGTGTCCTTCGCCCAATGGACCGCAGGAAGAGCCTGCGCGTTGACGGCGTTTGCGAGGTCTGGGGCGAGCTTCGGCGAAAGTGTCGACTGCGCGAGCGCCGGGCGGGAAAAGGCGCCAAGCAGGGATAGCGCGAGAAGCCCGGCTGGCAGTAACCATGCGGCGGCGTGCGCAAGGCGCCGGAGGAACCGACCTTCTAGGTCCTGGGTCGCGACAAGCTTCGTGTTCATGATGCCCCCTTCGCTGGCCCCGAACGTTCCTTGCCGCTCGCGGGATTGATCGCAACACGGGGCGAATGCAACTCTCGTGCCCGGACTAAGTCATTTCCTCGGGACTTCAAGCTCATGCGTACTTTGCTTCAAGGAAAGCTTTATCCCGGAGGGGAAGAGTTCAGCCATCCACAGCTGTGCACTACGTCGTCTCGGCTGCAGATTGGTAGGACACAGGCGACCGGCACGCATCGCGCCGTATCAGACGTGTCCGGATCGCTTCGCGCTGCCGCGGGAATCCGGGGATATGAAAATTACCTCCGTCTGCCTTGCGTGATCGGGCCAAGGAGTGACGAAATTCGTCAGCCCGGTGGAGAGGACCGGCCAGCTCGGAGTGACCGGAGGAGGTGGTGGCGGCCCTTCGACGGTCCCGATCGCTCCTGCAGGCGGCGCCAATCCCGGCCCGGCACCAGTGTCCGCATTCAGAAAACGAAATTCCCGGTCTGGGTCGTCAAGCCATCGAACAATGAGGCGCATTCGCGCCTCGGTAATCCGCCGGGTAAGGGGTGCGTAGGGTGTCGGAAAATCTGTAGATCACTATCCCAGCGACGCGTTAAGATGGCGCACGCCCGGACGCGCTGGGCGCGACATACCCAGACACATACTCGATACGCGCCGAGAGCCGCTTTAGCGTGTGGGACGGGCACCAATGACCGTATGCGCTCCCTCCCGAGCAGTGTTACCGCGCCTCTCCGAAGCGCAGCGTTTCCTGCCGCTACTTCGGGGCCATCTCCGGTCGGCTGCCGCTCGGCGGCCGTTGGCAACGACGTTCGATGTGGTACCCATCGTTGAAGACGAGTTGTTCGGATACGAACTCGTGCCTGATCGCAAGACCCAAAGCTATCTGATCATCGGCTGCAACCTTCAGGGCACGCCGGTGTTGCGAACGACTTCATACAGCATGGGCAGCCCCGCGCCGATGAGATTGGTGTCGATAGGGGGTCGCCTGCTATCCCGGAGCGGGCGCACGGTCCGCCATCATGCTCGGGGCCGTGACGATCAATTCACCGACTGGCTCGCAGCGGCTGAGGCCGCGTGGGCGCGACTTCTTATCGATTTCCCAGATCGGCCGCAACGGCGTCCGGTCCAGTGCGCGGATCGGTACTGTTTCGAGCAAGCTCTTGCTATTGCTCACATGCATCTGGCGCCTTGGGACCCGCTAATCGAATTTTTTGGACTACCCAAGGGGGCGCAACTGGGGTTCGTTTTGGCCGGTCCTAACGGCGAGTGGGGGCAGCTGAGCTTTGCTGAGCCGAACATCTGGACGCTTCGTTGGAACGCTTCCTCCAAAACTGTGCGTGAATCTTGGTCGGTCGCCGTGGACAGCCCCGACGCGGGTGACGAACTGACGCCTAGTGATCTGCACTACTCGGATCGCCGCACTGATTCTCGCCGGGTTATTGACTGCAATCCTTCACCAGACCGTCGGATCGAAATGGATCGACGCCAAGCGCGCCCACGGCGCGCAATGGATCATCGCTCATCGGTGTGAATCCGCTGCGCCCGCCTCACGATGCCATTCCTCGATCCCGGCGTCGCATCGCCCCCGGGGGTAGATCTGAAGACCGTTGGACCGAGAGTCCGCTCGCAATTCACCAACGGGAATCCGGGCACAGGCGTGGCACAGCGCACGACTGGCGATATTGCATCTGGCCCCGCATATTGCTCCGGACCACCTCTACGCCGTCGGCCGCGATGCCCCAACCGATACCCGATCCATCGCCAAGACAAAGCGAGGGGAAATCAAACGAGGGAATTAAACCTTTGCGTGCGGGCGAGCTGCGGTGTCCAGCCGAATGAGATGAAACTTTCATCCCACCCCCCGCCATCCTTTTGTCTTTCGTTCGGATTTCGACTTGAGATCGTGGTGAAAGTAGCACAAGGTTTGGATTGGATTCGTCATCACTTCCGCCTTCGGATAATGGGATGATGTGATCGACCACTGTTCCTGCTGTTACTCGGCCTGAAGTTAGGCAATGGATACATAGCGGATGTGCATGGAGCCATCTGGTCCTGCGTTCCATCCCTGCTTTTCCCGTTAGCGTCTGTGTGCATCAGGTGCATCCGCTCTCTTGGCCCACGCCTTACGGGTATGGATCGGATATGTTTCCGTGGCCGACGGACGTCGCTTCTTGGGCGTTGCCTCGATTCGCTACCCCGAGCGCGAGATGACCGAGTTGAGCGAAGATCTGTTCGCTTATCACCAACGCAGCAAGCACCGCGTCGACCGGTACGCACCTGGCCCAGCCGGGCTCGACTGGGCAAACCAGCCGGACCCGTTCCGGGTGTTTCAGGGCGCGGCGCAGCTCAAGCTGCAGCTGGCAGCGGATTCCCTGGCCACCCGCTACAACGAGTTGCGCCAAGGCAACTTGCCGCCCGCGCACCGATTCGACCTCGATCATCTGGCCACATTGTTCGAGCTTTCGCTCGGGCTGTCGGCGTGGAAATCCTACGGCGCCAACAAGTGGGCACTGCGCTGCAATCCTTCCAGCGGCAATCTGCATCCGACCGAGGGCTACCTGCTATGCCCGCGCCTTCCCGGCCTGTCCGCCGGGGTCTATCACTACCTGAGTCGGGACCATGTACTCGAACAACGCGCAGCGGTCGACGATCCGCAATGGACCGCGGCGTTTTCGGGCCAGGGAGTTCTGATCGGCATCAGCTCGATTTACTGGCGCGAAGCGTGGAAATACGGCATGCGCGCGTGGCGATACTGCCAGCACGATTGTGGGCACGCCATCGCCGCGTTGAGCTACGCCGCGGCGGCACTCGGCTGGCAGACCCGATTGGTCTTGTCCACCGCGGACGACGTCGTGGCGAACTTGCTCGGACTCGACCGCAGCGAGGATTTCGAGCCTGCCGAAAGAGAAGCACCGGATGCGCTGCTGTGGGTCGGCGATCCCAGTGCACGCCCCGATCTCGAGCACCTGCTGGATCCTCTAAGCAAGGCAAGTTGGTACGGACACGCCAACCGGTTGAGCCAAGAGAATATGCGCTGGCCGGACATCGACTCGATTCATCGCGTCACGCACAAGTCTCTCACGCTGGAGCGCTCCGCACCGGTGGCGGTTGTGCTTCCGCGCCCCGCCCCTCCCGCCCTTGATTTGACCTTTGCCGAGATTGCGCGACAACGTCGCAGCGCCGTGGATTTCGACGGCACCACGCGTATCCCTGCCGTGGCGTTCTTCGCCATGCTCGAGTGCCTCATGATGCGCCCCGATGCGCCGCCCTGGAATGCGTTGCCGCATCCCGCGCTCGTGCATCCGGCATTGATGGTGCACCGCGTGGACGGCCTGGAGCCTGGGCTCTATATCTTCGTTCGAGATCCGGCCGCTCTCGCGGGCCTCAGGCGATCGATGCGCCCCGAATGGATCTGGCAGCAGACCGGACCGGATCATCTGCCGCTGCATCTATTGTTGCCTTACGATTTGCGCGAGCACGCCAAGTTGATTTGCTGCCACCAAGATATCGGCGCAGATTCTTGCTTTGCGCTGGGGATGCTGGCGAAGTTCGAAGTCGCCTTGCAGGAACCGTGGCGGTACCGCCATCTCTTCTGGGAGTGCGGGATGCTCGGGCAGATTCTCTACCTTGAAGCCGAGGCCGCCGGCGTGCGCTCTACCGGGATCGGTTGTTTTTTCGATGACGAAATGCACGCGCTTCTTGGAATCAGCGACCATTCCTGGCAGAGCCTGTATCACTTCACCATGGGAGGCGCCATCGACGATACCCGTCTTTCGGTATTGCCGCCGTACGAATTTCAACCGTGAAACGGAGGTGTCCGGCGGCAGCTTCCAACCGGCCGAGATCGACCCTTCTCGGTCATACGCTCGCCGACACCCACAGTCCGCTTAGCCGCGTTACCTGTCGTTGGGCTCGGGAATGTGACGGCAAGCAGCCAACTCCAGTCGTTCGCGGTTGCCGCAGAACTCTCTCCTGACCGGCCATTGGCGCGGTCGGCGGCTTAACGTGGCCATACCCGGGATCAGATGTCCCGCCGAGGCCGCGTCTTGACGGTGGCCCCTTTTCTAGGGCATTAAGGGGGGCGGTCAACGAACTCGCCCGCGGTCCGCGCTAGAAGGTCCCCGGGGAGCGTCCATGAAGTGTTTGAAGTGCGGGCACGAGAATCGCGCGGGCGCCAAGTTCTGCGAGGAATGCGCAACCCTGCTGGCGCGGGCATGTGCCAACTGCTCGACTGTACTATCGCCCACCGCTAAGTTCTGCTCGGAGTGCGGTCATGCGGCCGCATCCGTCACCCCGGCGACACCTGTCTCGACAGCGCGGTTCGGCACGCCCGAGGCGTATACCCCCAAGCACCTCGCCGAAAAAATCCTCACGTCCAAGGCGGCACTCGAGGGCGAGCGGAAGCTCGTCACCGTGCTGTTCGCGGATCTTAAGGGGTCGATGGAGCTGTTCGCCGATCGCGATGTGGAGGAAGCGCGGCGCATCCTAGACCCGGTGATCGACCACATGATGGAGGCCGTTCATCGCTTTGAAGGCACTGTCAATCATGTTCTCGGCGATGGCATCGTCGCGCTATTTGGTGCGCCGGTCGCCCACGAGGATCACGCGGTGCGAGCGTGCTATGCAGCGCTGCGAATGCAGGAGAACGTCAAGCGCTACGCGGAGGGCGTTCGCCGGAGTGAGGGCTTCCCGATCCAGATCCGGGTTGGTCTCAATTCGGGCGAAGTTGTCGTACGCTCGATCGGCAGCGACCTCCGGATGGACTATACCGTCGTCGGCCAGACAACAAACGTGGCCGGCCGTATGGAACAGTTGGCGGTGCCAGGGTCGATTCTGATCTCGTCCGACACGCTCGCGCTCGTCGAGGGCTTCGTTCAGGTCAAGCCGCTGGGTCCGCTGAAGGTCAAGGGACTAGAGGCGCCGATCGAAGTCTACGAGGTAACCGGTGCGGGGAACGTGCATTCGCGCATGGAAGCCGCTGCGGTGCGCGGCCTCACGCCGTTCGTCGGCCGCGAGTCTGAGCTTGCGACGCTCAACAAGGCACTCGAAATGGCGCGCGCTGGCCGCGGCCAGATCGTCGCGCTGGTCGGAGAGCCTGGCGTCGGCAAGTCGCGGCTGTTCTGGGAGTTCATTCACTCCCATCGCACACACGGATGGCTCGTCCTCGAAGGAGGCACGGCGTCCTACAGCAAATCCAGCGTCTATCTGCCGGTCATTGACCTTTTAAAGAGCTACTTTCAGATCGACGCGCGTGACGAGCCGCGCGCCATTCGGGAAAAAGTCACGGGCAAGGTGTTTTCTCTTGATCGCGCGCTGGAGCCGGGACTTCCCGCCTTTCTGACCTTGCTCGACGTACCGGTCGACGACCCGAAATGGGAAGCGCTCGATCCTCCGACTCGACGCCAGCGAACGCTCGATGCGTTGAAGCGCCTGCTGATCCGGGAGAGCCAGGTCCAGCCCTTGAGCTTGGCGCTGGAAGACCTGCATTGGGTCGATTCGGAAACGCAGGGATTGCTCGACAGTCTGGTCGAGAGCATGCCGACCGCGTCGATGCTGCTCATGGTGAACTACCGTCCCGAGTACCAGCACGGCTGGGGCGGCAAGAGCTATTACACGCAGCTGCGGATCGATCCATTGCCGCCTTCGAGTTGCGAGGAGCTGCTTGAGGGACTGCTTGGTGCAGACGAGCACTTGCGGCCCTTGAAGCAGCGCCTGATCAAGCAGACCCAGGGCAACCCATTCTTCCTCGAGGAGAGCATCCGTACCTTGGCCGAAACTCAGGTCCTCGTCGGGGAGCGCGGAAACTATCGGCTGGCCAAACCCCTCGCGGGCATTCAGATTCCGGCCACGGTGCAGGCCATCTTGTCGGCACGTATCGATCGCCTGTCGCCGCTGGAAAAGCATCTGCTCCAGGCCGCGGCTGTGATCGGCGTGGACGTACCGATCACGCTGCTGCAGGCGATCGCCGAAGAGCCGGAGGACGAGCTGCAGCAAGGACTCGCGCACCTCCAGTCCGCAGAATTCCTCTACGAGACAGGACTGTTTCCGGAAGTCGAGTACACCTTCCGACACGGCCTCACCTACGAAGTGGCGTACGGCAGCGTACTGCACGAACGCAGGCGGGCACTGCACGCACGGATCGTCGAGACCATCGAGGCGCGCTATTCGGACCGTCTGACGGAACAGGTGGAGCGTCTCGCCTACCATGCGTTTCGCGGTGAGACATGGCAGAAGGCGACGGATTACCTAGCGCAGGCCGGCGCGCGCGCATTGGACCGGTCGGCGCACCGCGAAGCCGAGCCCTACTTCGAGCAGGCGCTGTCGGCGCTGGCGTATTTGCCCGAGACGCGTGAGACGCGCGAGTGCGCAATCGACCTTCGGCTCGGCCTGCGCAGCTCGCTCGTCGCACAGGGCGAGATCGAGGCCGTCCGGACACACCTCGCCGATGCCGAGCAGCTCGCTTCCGCGCTGGGCGATCAATTGCGCCTTGGGCGGGTGTCGATCGCGACCGCGCACCACTGTCTGGTAACCGGCAGTGCCGAAGAGGCCCACCGATGGGGCAAACGAGCTTTCGACATCTCCCGATCGGTCAACGACATGCCCCTGCAGGTCGCCGTCAACCTTTATTTCGGTGCGGCGTGCCTAGGTTTTGGCGAATTCGACCAAGCGCAAGTGCATCTCACCAAGACGATTCGCATGCTGGAGGGCGATCTCCTCGGCGAACGTTTCGGCCTGCACGGACTTCCGGCTGCCATGGCACGCGCTTATCTTGCTTGGTTTCTTGCCGAACGCGGCGAATTTGGCGAGGCCATCGCGTGCGGAAGGGAGGGCGTCGACATCGCCGACATGGCGCACCACGCGTATACGCAGTCCTACACGGCCTGGGGTCTTGGCATGCCCTACGTCGTGCGCGGGGACCTAGTGGAGGCGGCGCGCGTCCTCGAAAAGGCCGACAGCCTTTGTCGCGAGTGGAATTTTCCCCTTAGCAGCGCGCTGGTGTCGGGGGCGCTCGGGGTCGTTCGCGCGCGGTCGGGACGCGGGCACGAGGGTGTCGCCCTCCTCCGGGAGGCCGTCGCGAGCTATGAGCGCACGTTTGGCCACGGCGTCTGGCATTCCCAGAACGTTATCTGGCTGGGCGAGGCGCTCATGCTCACCGACCAATTCGACGAGGCCCGAACGATCGGCACACAAGCGCTAGCCCTGACGCGCGAAGGGAGTCACCGCGTGAGCGAGCCTTGGGCGCTGCACTTGCTTGGAGAAATCGCATCGCGCGGCGACGACTGTGGCGCTGGCGCTGGTGATTGCTTCCGCGAGGCGCTCGACTTGGCCGACAAACTCGGCATGCGACCGCTCGTCGCGCATTGTCATCTCGCGCTCGCGAAGCTGTCGCGTCGGACAGGGGCCGCGCAGGAAGCGAAGGAGCATCTCGCCGCCGCTACCGCGCAGTATCGGCAGATGCAAATGCTGGGCTCGCTACAGGACGTGGAAGGGGTCGACGCCTAGTCCAGTTCGACATTTCTGAGCTGGCTTCCCGCTGCGCCCTCCGACGGCAAGTCTCTACTGGGCGGAGATTCACCGGATCGCGCTGCATCGTGTTGAACGTCCGCTTCCGCCACCGAGAGTGTCGGCTTTGCGCAGAATCGATGGACTGCAACGGGGTCGGTAGTAGTCATTTCCTCGACGCGTGGTCGGGCTTGAGCATCGCCGGCAGACCGAGTATGTTTTGAATTTCGATTCGTCACACACAAGCCTCTGGTCAGAATCGTTGCCGGCTCCATGACTTTGGTTGCGACAACTGTCTATGTGCGGCCCGACGGACCGTACATAGTCACCGGCAATTTCGCACTCCATGCGCGAGGAGCGCCGCGCGACGACGCGAGTGTCGTGCTATGTCGCTGTGGTCGCTCGTCGAATAAGCCCTATTGCGATGGCACGCACACTCATATCGGTTTTGTCGACGCCGGCATGCTACCGAGCGACGTCGATACGAAGAGTTCAATTGGTGCCGGCCCCCTTGTGATCACCCCGAAGCCAAACGGCCCGCTGAAATGTGCCGGACCGATCACGCTATCTGGGGCCGACGGCCGAATTCGTGAGAGTCACGACATTTGTCTGTGCCGCTGTGGTGGATCTGCGACGAAGCCATTCTGCGATGGGACGCACACGGAGATAGGGTTCGCTGGCTGACTCGAAGCGCCGTCGTGCGTGGGCCTTATTGCAGTGCTCTCCGTAGAAGGCCGCGACCTGATCGTCCCTGTACCCGTTTGAGGATCGACAGGCGCGGTTCGGCCACTTGCAGCTCTTCGGTCTCGCCAGCCCGTTTGCCCGGAAGCTGCCGTTGGTGGTAGTGCATGGCGAGTGCATGCGTCACAAGTCCGTGCAGATCCCCAGCCCACAGGTCGCGTAAGATTCATCCCATTGAGTTGGGAGCAGCCGCACATGAATGCGCCGGCAAACGGAAAGGCCGCACGGCGACTCGAGAGGTTCAAGCAGCTGCTCATCCACGTCCACGAGCTCCTGTCCCTCGACTTCGGTTTCGTTCTATGGGATGGCTCCACCGTCCCTACCGACCTCCCTTCGCACGCTCTGGCAATCGTCTTTGCCGACGAGGGCGTCGTTGCGGCGATGCAGCGGCGGCCAACCGTCGATACGTTGCTCAATCTCTGGGTCACCGCTCGGATCGACATCCGCAACGGGGTGATTTTCGATTTCGTACCGCGTCAGCCCGGTCTGCGGACCAAAGAGATCCGGAGGCGTCTCGACAAGCGTCTGGTGCTTGCGACCGCATTGCGATTTCTGTTCGTGCCCCGCGGGGGGCCGTGGCCACTCGACGCCGTCCCCGACCAGAAACAACGCAGGGACGGAAGTCAAAGGATTAACAAAGACAACGTTCACTATCACTATGATCTTTCCAACGCGTTCTACGCGCTCTTCCTCGATCCTGAGATGGTCTACAGCTGCGCCTATTTCCGCGATTGGAATCACGATCTGGCGACTGCGCAACGCGACAAGCTCGACATAATCTGCCGAAAGCTACGCCTGAAGCCCGGAGATCGTCTGCTCGATATCGGCTGCGGCTGGGGGGCACTCGTCTGTCACGCTGCAAGACATTATCGCGTTGACGCGGTCGGCGTGACGCTCGCCGAGGAGCAGTTCGCCTATGCAAAGGAAAAGGTCGCCCGCCTCGGCCTCCTGGACAAAGTGACGATCGAATTGCGCGACTATTCGTTGATCGAAGGGGCTTTCGACAAGATCGCCTCGATCGGGATGTTCGAACATGTCGGCGTCGTCAACCACTCCATGTATTTTCGGACCATCCACCGTCTGCTCAAGCCGGGCGGCTTCTACCTTCATCACTCGATCGCGCTCCGCTCGGCGGCGTACGAGCGCCGTCGCAGCAAACGATCTCAGGCCACTACTGCGATCGGTCGCTACATTTTCCCGGGTGGCGAGCTCGACCATCTGGGCATGTCGATTGCCAATTTGGAGCGCCATGGCTTCGAGGTCCACGATGTCGAGGCATGGCGCGAGCACTACGCGCTTACCACCAGGCACTGGCACGATCGCCTTTCCGCCAATCGTGCGGCGGCGGAGCGCGAGATCGGCATCGTGAAGACGCGACTGTGGATAGCCTATCTCGCTGCCGCCTCGATCGGCTTCGCACGCAACAGTGTCGGTATCTTTCAGACGCTCGCTTCGGCACGCATACGCGGGCCATCCGGTCTACCGCCGTCGCGGGAGCAGCTTTATCGCTGACTGCATTCCCGCGGGTACTGTGTCTGCTTCCGAGATGTCCGACTGTCAGCTCAGGGTCCGACAACGGTCTAATCGTGTTACCGATAGCCGGTGTTCATGCGAACGACGGCTTATGGAGACTGAACTCGGCGATAGTCGGCCATGACAGCCTGACAGCGTCGTCGCCTGGTTCCGATAACCTGCCGTTCAGCGCCATAGCAGACTCCTGCAACGAAGCATGCCCTCAGTAACAGAACAGCCGTTATGCGAATTGGGGCTGACGGTGTTCGCGAGCTCGCGGGTGGGTGGCTGAGCGGCGCCTACTGCCACCAGTGCACCGTTGCCGTTCGCCCAGTCGGTGTTTCTCCCAGAATATCGAAGGTGAGCGTGTAGTCGAACCCAGGTCGGCGGTTGAGCTCCCAATCGCACGCGCCTTCGATCCACGCCAAGAGACCCGTCGCGATCTGCGGCACCTCGTTGCTGGCCACTTTTAGCGCGTGGAGCTCGATGTCGGTCAGACCCGCCAGAGTGTCCTCGATCGCTGTGAGGTCAGTCTTCATCGGAATGTTTCGCATAGGTCCAAAATCTGTTCGCGGTCGAACAGACCCAGCTTGAAAAGCGCCCCAGTATCAAGTGGCTCACCCAACTCTCCGCTGGTACGCCGATGATCGAATCCCTCCTACTCGCCGCTACGCGAGTCTTGACGTTCGAGCAGCAGCGACCGCTGACCAACGCCAGCGGATTTTTCTTCGAGCGCGACGGACGACTGTTCCTGGTAACGAGCCGGCATGTATTGGTCGACGAACCAAGTGGGCACTTTCCAGACCGCATCGAAATCGAACTGCACGTCGAAGCGGCGAACATGGCGAGGTCCGTTGCGTTCTCCATTCTGCTATACCGCGATGGCAATGGCATCTGGCGCCAGGGTGTCGACGCGGCCGGAGCTATCGATGTGGCCGTAATCGAGATCGAACGCACTGCGTTGCCCGAAACAGCGATTTACCGCGCATTCACGCCTCTTCACTTGAACGGGCCGCGCGACCAAGTTCCGGTCGGTACATCGCTGCTGATGGTGGGATTTCCACTTGGTTTCCATGACACGTTGCACCACATGCCGGTCGTGCGGCACGCAGTACTCGCGTCTTCGTTCGGACTGCGCTTTCAGGGACAGGGTTATTTTCTCACCGATGCGCGCACCCACCGCGGCACTAGTGGGGCGCCCGTCGTGATGCGCGCTGGCGGGCAAGAAACAATGCGCGGCGACCTACCTTGGAAACTCCTCGGCGTGCACTCCGCAGTGATCGATGTCGGAACACGTGACCTCCACATCGACGAAGCGCTGGGACTCAACTGCGCCTGGTATGCCGACATCTTGCTGACTCTGACGACCCCCTAGATGAGCTCATGAGAGTGCGCTGGTCGTCGCCCCCCGTGGCACTGGCAGAGTAGCTGAGTTCGTGCCACTTGGGGCGTGGCGTGAAGTGGCGCCCCTTCGGGTCGAAGTAGCGAACCTCAGCTTAGCCTGGGACACCGGCCGCATCGCAGCTTGGCAGCGATGTCGCGCGGCTCTTAACGAGTACTGGGCATTGGACACCCAGTATTGCGTGCGAAGTACGGTGGACCTGGTAAGGCCCACGTCCGCTAGTTGGCGACCTAAGCTCGACATCGCACGACGCTCCTAGTGCGGGGACGAAGCGCGCCTCGTCCTTCGTATCGGGCGCGCCGCTCATAAGTCGTCGACCAGGTTGTCGATCGTATCTCTGCTCACGACCCCGCTGCTGCCGTAGAGTTTCACGCTCCCAAACGGCAGCAATGCGGGGATTGCGGACATCAGGACGCGTGACATCTACTGGCGTTATCGGCCAACTCCTGCCGGTCGAGGTCACCGCGCAAATTTCCCGCGAGCGGTCGTTCGCGCCACCGCGCCGAAGTAGCGGTGGTGGTAGATGCACGACGTCGCACCAAAGCGGCGAAGCGGTCAAGCAGTTCTAGCGGTGTCAGGAACCGGCCGTTGCCGCCGGGACCGGTGTTCGGGATCGAGTTCGCGTAACCGTTCCAGGCGAACGGCGGGCGCAGTAGCGCAAGAGCCGCTCCCGTTCGGCGGTCAGCGGCCTGTTGCCCGAAGTCCGCGTGTAGCCCCAACCACGATTCTCCCGGGCCATGCGCACCACCAGCGGAACCAGTTCTGCACGGATGCGAGGCCGACCAAGTCTGCGCCTCTCAATGAACGTCCACTTCTGTGCTACCAACTCACGGTGCCAGCGAGACAACGTGTCGGGCGTAAGGATCGTGCCAAGCTCGTGCAGCGCTCTGCGTCCGAGGGCCCTCGCCTTCTCGGCAAGTTGCCGACGTTGCGCGTCCGTGAAGACCATGCGCTAACGCCGGCCAGTCTTAAAGTGACGCCTCTGCGGTAAATTGCGGCGCTTTCATCTCGGCTTTCCCTCACTGTAGAGTGCAACTCATCGAAACCGGGTGTCTTCCTTCGTTCGTCCGCTCGAACCAGCTCCGCTCCACTACCGGCGATCAGGCCAGAAATCTGCCGATCGTAAAGGGGGGAAGTCCGCCGAAGAAACGACAAATCAACTCGCTTCCACCATTTGCCCGGCATCTCAAATACGCGCCCAGGTCGGGGTCCGACCCGATACGAGCTTGCGGCATTAAGCTTCCGCCGTCCTTCGAACGGCTGTCGCCGACGGCGCTGACTCGATATGTGTCAATCGTCGGGCGAAGCGATTGCTCTGCAGTGAATCCAGGAATATTCATTTCACGCCTCTCGTTTTCAGCTCTTGCAATCATAAGGAGCGACAACTATCTGCCGACAGGCCCTAGCTTCTGCCCAGGAGCGTATCGGCGGCGCAACCGGTGAAGCCGACTACAGCGTGCGCCGCTGCTCAGCTAATAGCACGAGCCAGTCGCACAAAGATTACATAGCCCCGTCGGACGCCAACCGTTCCGTTCACAGTTGTCGAGAATCCACGGGCAGTTTGCGCAACGGGGGAGCGCGGGAACGATTTTACCGGCGTTCGAACGATCGACTTGTTTACGATAGTCATAGCTGCCGGCATATGAAGCAGGGTTATCGTTCAACGATGCTTCTGCGGTAAATCCAGGCATGTTCAAAGTTTTCATTTCATCACTCCTACTCGTTAGAGGGTACCTAGCGGTCTGTAATATCCGCTTGTTCTGTAGAACGACCTCTCCGCAGTGAACCTTGGTGTCTTCATTTCCTTGGCGTCTTCATTTCAGATCCCCACCCGCACACGCAAGCCCCTCACATGCAGCAGCAACATCTGGAGCCTTGATCGTAGGCAAACACCACCTGCGGCAGAATCTTTTTCCATTTCTTGGACTAACGAAAGTCCCAATCGCATCGGCAACAGTCGTTCGTTCGGTGGATTGATGCCTCTGCGGTAATCCTCCTACATCGGTGCTTCCTCACAGTCGTAAACGCATCTAGAACCGATACAATAAATGATGCTACATAGTTGAGCCTGTGGCGTCACTCGCTGTTCAGCTGAGTGTTCGCTGGCAGGCGCGCTGTATTTATGCCATTCCCTGTCGGTTCTATAGAGTGACGACTCTGCGGTGAATCCAGGCATGCTCATGGTGTTCATTTCATGTCTCCTTTCGTTGAACGGCGGTACGGCCAAGTGTATTCAAGGTGTTCATCTACTCCTTTCGGTTAGGTTCAACGATCATAGTAGGGCGACAGCTTCGTGACCAGAAACGGAAACTCCTCGGTCATGTCGCAGCGGACCAAAAATTTCTCCGTGAAATCGGTGGTGCGATTGGTATAGGAGAAGATGACATCGACGATGTTGCGCGTGCTGCTCAAAGCCGATGGACGCACTTCCACTCCGGTCAACGAAAACGACTGCCCGAATAGCTCGGCTGCTTTGGCATAAATGTTCGGATAGCGCATTGCTAGATAATTCAGAGCGCGGTGTTCGTCGGTCGCGCCCGCATTGTCGGTTAGTTGCAGGATTCTGTTGAACAGGTCCTCGGCCGCCGGGGCGAACTGGGCGGCCGTGGTTTTCTCCGGTCTCGGAATGGCCTTGATCAGTTCATTGCGGGCGAATGAATAAATTTGATCGAACGCGACGATGGGCACCATCAACCCGTTGCACATCTCGGGAGGAGCGATCGGCCCGCGCAGTCCGATGACGACATCGATGTCGTTGGGGTCTGGAACCGGGCGGATGGCTTCCACCAGCAGGTCGATGTCCGCCGGGTCGCGCGGCACAAGCAGGTAAGTCTCGAGCCCCTGGATGGTCAATACCCAGCAAAGTTGGCGCGCCAGGTAGCGGTTTGCGCGTTCGGACAGGACGGTGTGGAGGGTCTGTCGATCGGTTTTCCCGGCGGTGTCGATCCGTCCTGTCGCCTGGCCAAATTCCTTTTCCGCCGAAAGATTGGGAAAGCGCGCTTCGATACGGCCAATGGCATAAACGTAAGAGGGCGTCCCGCCGCCGTTGGAGCTAGGGTCGGCAGCCCCTCCTGAACCGCCGCATGTCGGACATCCCGCCTGCGGTCTGACTGATCTTTGGGGACGCGTGCCGGCAGACGGGGAACCGATTGGCATGTTGGTCCTTCCCGTCGGCGTGTCGTCGATCGGCTGCTCTCTTGTTTCGATTTGATCGTTCGTCATCGGTTTCTCCCGGTAGAAATCTAGCCCCGCGGACAAATATTTTCGATCTTCGAGAACGATTTGGTTACTACGACCGTCCATTCCTGAAAGTCATCCAGCGATTAAGCGCTGCAGCCCGGCGTTCGCAGCCTCCGCAGGGTCTTACTCCCAGATAGGACGTTGCTTTTTTCACCACGTCGCCGAGCCCGACTTCCGCGTCGACGATGAAGCCCGGCAGTCGCACGCTGTGAGTCGAGGATTCGATCGGGTCCGCCGGGTTATCGCCTTCAGTTGTCTTTTTCATGCTATTCACCTGTCGCGTTTGCTCTCGCAAGGGTGCGGTAAGCCGCCTCGGCATCGAGCAATGGCGGAACGACCGCGGCTCGCCGGGGGGTAGAAGCCTGGACGATGGCAAGCTTGATCTGCGCCGCCGACGCAGCGGGAAATTCCGACCACAGCAGCGCAATGGCCGCGGTCACAAAGGGCACCGCAACGCTCGTGCCTCCGAGCGTAAGCGCTTGGCCTTCGGCGCCGAGACTGGTAATTTCGTCTCCTGGTGCGCTCAAGCCGCGCCTACCGATAGAACTTCCCAGGTTCGACTCGGTTATGGGCCGACCCCGCAGGTCACAGCCCACTACGGGGATGACCCATGGATGGCGGGTGATGGCGGAACTCCCGAGAGTGCCCTGATTCCCTGCTGCCGCCGCCACGATCACCCCGCGCCTGACGGAATGATCCAGCGCCTCGTCCAATGCATGCTCGCCCTTGGTGGACGGTTGTGCGAGCGCGAGGCTCAGATTGATGATCCGAGCGCCTGCGTCAATACAATCAATGATTGCAGCTGCAAGCTCCTGAGGCGTCGCGCTCGGCATTTGCTCGCGGCCCGCGGACTTCTCGGAGAAAATCGGGCGAACCAGAAGGGTGCAGCCGGGGCAGATCGCAGGTGCGGATGAATTCCGCTTCGCGCAAAAGATACCGGCTATGAACGTCCCGTGAACACACGCAGTGCTGTCGGTCTTCGTGCATGTAGCGCCGCTACGTCCAGGGATTTCGCTGAGGTATCCGCCTGCCAGATCTGGGTGACCGGTGACGACCGGCCCATCGATCAGCCCGATTTTCACATCAGAGCTGCCGCTGGTGCGCTCCATCAGGGAGGTGAGCTTGACCAAGTCCAACGGGTCCATGAGGTGTCCCCGACCGCTGTGCCTAACTCCGCAAAGGAAACTGTACACCTATCCAGCGGTCGACGCATACCCATCGGCTGCGTCGCCCCTCGAGCGGGATGTAGTCGTGGGTGCGCTCTGCCAGCGCGTCAGTGAGATGATAGGCGCAGCCCCAAGTTGCAGTGCCACGTCTAATCGATTCGGCCGCCGCCCCCGGCCTGCTGCGTGCCTTCCAGGATGCGGAAGAGCCGAACGAGGTTCGAAAAGCCGCTTGCACTCAGTCTCGGGTTTATTGGAAATCCGGCTGGGGCGAAGCCGCTTCGCGCCCGCACTGCCCGCGCGGGACGCGATCTGCTACGCGGCAGCCGAGGCGCTCGCCAGGATGAAGGATGTTGCTTCGCTTCCGCTCGCCGCACCCCCACCACGGGCGCGATTCCATCGCGCGCGATCTGTTTGCGCGCCAATGAACTATGGAGTTAAACGTCCGTTTCCTTGCCGGTGAACGTCGGCTTTGCGCAGAATCGATGGACTCCAATGGGTCGTTTAGGGACGAATGGCCTTCGGTCCCGAGAGGCGACTCCATGATTCAGAGCGGCCCTCGACGTGCGGCCGACCGCTGTAGGAAACGCGCCTTGACTTCCCGCACGCGATGGACCAAAGTCAGTTTGCCAGCGGCAAGCTCACCGGGGATGCCGACTCAAGACCAACAACCGGGGGGATGCTCGCGTGGCAAAGCATGGATTGTTTGATCGGTGGAGCATTGGTACTTCGGTCAAGCTCACGGCACTTCTGGTCGGTGTGACCGCAATCGGAATCACCGCTTGGCGCGTTGTCAAACACATCGACCCATTGCTCGAAGCCTCCGCCGGGTACGCCATGAAAGGTCAGATGGTGAATGGGCAAGACATCGCTGGAGCGTTGGATGGCCCATTCACGATCGGCATTGGCGTGATCGCAAGTCCTCTGGCAAAGATGCTGGTGTTCCCGGCGTATGGGTATTTCAATGCCTACTACTCGGCTAGCGAGGCGACGACTGACGGACTGACTCCACGGTTCTAGCAGGGATTGATAGCGTTGCCGACAGCGACACCGGAAGATCCCTCGATAGCCCTTACGTCCCGGATTTCCTCCTTGGGCCGTGCGCAATCATTATGCGTACGGCCCATTTTTCTCCTTGCTAACGACGAAAGAGCCGCGCTTGCGGTCATGCCACCGACGGCGGCCACAACAGTGCAGTTTTCCACCGGCGTTGACAGTCGATGGCTCAGACGAGACCACACCTGGCTCCCAACCTTTGCAAACCCGCGGTGTAATTAGCTGCAGAGCACGTCAATAAGGTGCGGGTCCTACGCAAAGTCGACGTAAGTAGGAACTCGTAGCAGTACAAGGAGGCAGTACGCGAGCAAGGAGCCACCTATGTACCAGATCGATTGTCGTAAGCGGTTTGCCCAAGTTGCCGTTGTCGCATTGCTCACTTGCAGTGCTGTCGCTCGTGCAAATGACTGCGCGGGAGGGTCAGATGCGACCGGCAACGATTGCAGTGGCGCGCAGGCGGTGCCTGGACTCAGTGAAGCGGAGTCGCACCTGCTGTATTTAAAAGGGGCAACGGCGATGGCCTCGCTTAGACTTGAGCGAGCGAAGCAACGGCTGATTGACGCCGCCGCTGCACTAAAGGCGGCAGACGCAGCAGTCAAGTTGGAAGAGGCTGAACTCAAGACCGCGCGCATGGCCCTACAGGCCAATGAGAAAAAACAGCAAAGCCTTCTCGTTGTTAAAGCGCAATAGTCCTCCGTAGCCCGGCCTCACGCCGGGTTCGTTTCCTTGCAGTGACCGGGACACGTTCGAGGGCATTACGATTCGCATCGTGGTACGCGGATCGCATAGCGCGACGCTGTCGGCGGTGGGACGTACCTGGCTTCCGACCGGACTGACGCGCAGTGATCGCTCCCTGGATCCCATGACGACCTCGCACGCGGTCGGATGCCCAAGCGCGATCCCCTTTCGCTGGCAGTCCGCGCTCGGGAAATGCGGATGGCTGCAACGGGTCGTGTAGAGAAGTGCGCCACTATCGGCCATGACCAGCCGTTGCGCCTCGTCCTCCGAAGCGGACGCTCAACTGCAACCCCAACGCGCCCGTCGC
>Ga0207691_10000486_pt1 | contig 39361 bp, 30 predicted proteins | sample KBSM13metaG_FD_184327 | JGI IMG/M metagenome (GOLD analysis project Ga0207691, IMG submission 184327) | Miscanthus rhizosphere microbial communities from Kellogg Biological Station, Michigan, USA - KBS M1-3 metaG (SPAdes) (version 2) | ecosystem: Host-associated > Plants > Roots > Rhizosphere >...
CAGCTCCTTGGCGTGGCATTCCGAGCACACATTTCGTCCGACATACCGTGCCCCGGAATCTCGCGTCGCGGCCGCAGAGCTGCTGCCTCCGAAGAGTCGCGACCGCACAGCGTCCGACTGCAGGATGACGCCGGCAGCGACCGCCGCCACCAGTACTGCCAGCGCATACCACCGCGCGCGGCGGCGGCGATCCGGCGGTGGGTCGGTGACCGCTGGCGCTGCTTCAGGCGTCAGGAGCGCCGCAACGGGTTGCGGACCTTTGGGTTTTCTTCGGGACATCGAGCGCGTGGGGTCAGGTGGCGGGAAGCCCACGGCCCGCGGCAAACGTGACGGCCGGGGCCGAAAAATACGAACGGCCCCAGAAATGAATTTCTGAGGCCGCGCAGTTACTCACGAGTCGGCCGCGGAAAGGCAGCGCGTCGACTCGCCAGGCGGGCGGAATCTAGCCGCCCGCCGTCGCCGATTACTTCTTGATCGTCAGCTTGACGCCTTGCGCTGCAAGCGTCAGGCGGGCACCTTGCTGCGTGCCATGCAGGCGCAGCACAACGCCGTTCTGGTTCTTGAGGATCTGGTCGGTCGGGCCGCCGGCAATGGCGATGCCAGCTTCACCGGCGACATAGTTGCCGCTGAAATCGGCAACGTTCTTAAGGTTGAAGACTTCACCGGTCGTCGAAACGCTCGAGACGCCCAGGTCAGCGACGCTCAGGCCTTCGACCGAAAACGGGTACGTCTTGCCGCCCATCGTCAGCGTGCCGTCGCCCCAGCTCACACCAACACCCAGCGCGACCGACTTGCTGCTGATCGTCACGGTGCCGGACGGCGGCGGGTCGGCCGCGATAGCGGTCGAGAACACGGCGGCGAAACCCAGTGCCAACAGCCACTTCGAAGTCAATTTCTTCAGCATTTAGTTACTCCTGGTTGAAAATTCCAAAAAACCGCGCAAAGCTAACGGCCCCGTATGATAGACCTGTTTGCTGTACCGCACAATTATGCTAAATGTATGCGTCTATGGCGAGTCTGCAGTGGTCAACCCGGCCAGCGAACCGGCCGGTCCCAGCGCGTAGACACTGTATGTCTGTCCGGAATTGAAAAAGACTCCCGTCAAAGTCAGGACAATGGCGCCCGTTGTGGGATTCCTGAAGGTCACCGCATACGTATTGGTGGCGATCTGGAAATACTGCGACGCCTCGTTGGTGGGGATCGCCTGGGCCACGCGTACTTCGTTGACGTAAGCGTCCAGCGGACCCGAATCCGGCGACGCGTTGACGAAGCGCACGGTCCCGGAACTGGAACCGGGCGGCATGTTGTCATCCCTGAGTGCAACGGCGGTCGTCGCGCCGGCAAAGCCCGTCACATAGACGGTCTGGTCCGTCGCCCCCAGGAAGGTGTTAGTCAGCGAGGCAATGGGAGCGCCCGGTGCCGAGGTGGCCTCGAACGTCACGGTACCAGCGCCCGCCTGGATGATGCTGTAGGTCGACGCCGCCGCATAGGCGAGGTTGGACACCAGCGCGCTGCCATTAAGCAGTTGATTGACGTTGCCGGACTGGAAAGCCCCGTTGACGACCTTGATCCGCGCCAGCTTGTTGTTGGCGATCCTCTGCTGGCCGGCGCCGTCGCTGTCATTGAGCAGCACATTGGGCAAAGTCTCGCTGCCTCGCGAGTAGATGATGAGGTCCGTCGCCGTCTGGTCCGCAAACGTGAGCGCACCGGAGTCGTAGACGATGGATTTGGTTCCGGCGACCGTCAGGATCAACCGATAGGTCCCGGCCGAGAACCCTCCGAAGATGTTCGCTCCGTTGAACGGAATGAAGGTAAAGGTCGGATTGATTCCGTCGATGATAGTGTCCGGCGATATCAGGTAGAGATCGACCGATATGGTGCCGATCGCCGAGCCGTTGCCAATGGGCGCCGCATTGAACACATTGAGCGCAAAATTTCCGCTCTGCGGCGCCTGCGTGGTATCCGCCATCACGCCGAGGGCCGGCACCGTCGGTGTGCCATAGACGACGAGCGTGTAATTCTGGTTGCCGGCCGGGTTGTAGGTCTGCTCGATGAGAGTGACGTCCGACCCGGCGAAAGTGACCTGGATCTTGGTCGTGACGTTGTCGACCTCGGCGTAGTCGGTCATCGCCTCGAAGTTCAACCCGGACCAGATCGTTACGCCATTGACGATGACATTGATCGGGGTGGTCGTCCCAAGGACATTGACCACCCGGAAATGCGCCGGCGTCGGCGGAAAATAGTTGATGCTGTTGATCTTGCAGCCCGCGAGAAGCAGCGGGAGCGCGAGAAAAATGACGAGCGACTTGAATAATTTGGGCATCGGGCGGTACCTGACGGACAGCCGCGCATTATGCCACGGCGGGTGGGCGCGAGTTTCCGCGGTCCTCCGGCGTACCAGCGTGGCCGGGCCATCCTGCCGGCAGGTATTCCGCCTTAACAGATAGTTACAAGCGCCGCGGAACGAATCATCGATAATCCGGGACAATTACCATGCGTTCCCTGCGAAAGACACGATGACACCCGGCCCCTCCTCCGCGCCCGATCCTGACTTTCCGACCCATTCTGTCCCGGCCAGCATGCCGGTTCGCCGCCGCTGGATCTGGGCATCGGCATTGATCGTCCTGGCGGCAATCGTCGCCGGGGGAGCGTACTTCTGGTGGAGGCCCGCCGCCACGGCGCCGGCGCCGGGAGCAGCCCCGACGGCCGGAGCGCGCTCGGATCCGTCAGCGCGAGCATTGCCGGTGGTCGCCGCAACGTCCCGCAAAGGCAGCATCGACGTCTACCTCAACGCGCTTGGCACCGTCACCCCCCGCAACGTCGTCACAGTCAAGCCGCGCGTCGACGGCCAGTTGCTGCGCGTCGCTTTCAGCGAAGGCCAACTGGTCAAGTCCGGCGACCTGCTTGCCGAGATCGACCCGCGACCATTCACCGTGCAGTTGACGCAGGCCATCGGGCAAATGGCCAAGGACCAGGCGCTGCTCAAGAACGCCCAGCTCGATCTCGAACGCTACCAGACGCTTCTCGCGCAGGATTCGATCTCGAAGCAGCAGGTGGACACGCAGGCGGCACTGGTGCGGCAATACGAAGGCGGCGTGCAGTCCGACCAGGGAGCGGTGGACAGCGCCAAGCTGCAGCTGACCTATGCCCGCGTGACGGCGCCGATCAGCGGGCGCGTTGGACTGCGCATGATCGATCCGGGCAACGTCGTGCACGCGTCGGACCCGAACGGCCTTGTCGTGATCGCGCAGCTGCAGCCGATCACCGTGGTATTCCCTGTGCCCGAGGACAACGTCCCGCGCGTGCTGAAGCGCCTGCAGGACGGCGAATCCATTCCGGTCGAGGCGTGGGACCGCGACGGCAAGGTGAAGCTCGCCACCGGCAAGCTGTTGACGGTCGACAACCAGATCGATACGGCTACCGGCACCGTCAAGCTGAAGGCGGAATTCGCGAACGACAACGCCGTGCTGTTTCCGAACCAGTTCGTCAACGTGCGCATGCTGCTGAACACGCTGGCTGACGCGATCCTCATCCCGTCAGCCGCCATTCAACGAGGCGCACCCGGGACATTCGTGTACGTCGTCAAGGACGACAAGAGCGTGAGCGTCGCAGCGGTCAAACTCGGCCCGGTTCAGGGTGAGACCACTTCCATCGCCAGCGGCCTCGCGCCCGGTGTCCTGGTCGTCGTCGATGGCGCCGACAAGCTGCGCGAGGGGGCCAAGGTCGAATTGATCACGCGCGACGCGCAACCCCCGGCCGTTCCCGCGGGAGGACGCCGTGGCGGACGCGGCGAGCGGCCGGCCGGTAACTCTCCGCCCAAGGGTTCCCCACCCGGCGCCCCGGGCGGCTGAGCGACGCCGACCCGCGCCGTTGCCATGAATCCGTCCCGCCTGTTCATCCTGCGCCCGGTGGCCACGACGCTGCTGATGGTCGCCATTCTGCTTGCGGGCATCGTCGCCTATCGCGTGCTGCCGCTGTCGGCGCTACCCGAAGTCGACTACCCGACCATCCAGGTCGTTACGCTCTACCCCGGCGCGAGCCCGGAGGTGATGACGTCGTCCGTAACGGCACCGCTCGAGCGTCAGTTCGGGCAGATGCCGGGCCTGAACCAGATGTCGTCGACGAGTTCGGGCGGCGCGTCGGTGATCACGCTGCAGTTCAGTCTCGAACTATCGCTCGACGTCGCCGAGCAGGAGGTGCAGGCGGCCATCAATGCGTCGGGCAGCTTCCTGCCGGCCGACCTGCCCAACCCGCCGATCTACAACAAGGTCAATCCGGCGGATACACCGATAATTACGCTCGCGCTGACATCGGCGACGTTGCCTCTGCCCAAGCTCGAGGACCTCGCCGACACGCGGATCGCGCAAAAGATCTCGCAGCTGCCCGGCGTGGGCCTGGTCAGCATCAGCGGCGGCCAGCGGCCCGCCGTGCGCATCCAGGTCAATCCGAAAGCAATTGCGGCGTACGGATTGTCGCTCGACGACGTGCGCACGGCGATCAGCAACGCCAACACCAACCAGGCCAAGGGCAGCTTCGACGGTCCGACCCGCGCGTCCACGATCGACGCCAACGACCAGTTGAAATCGGCCGACGAATACCGGCAGTTGATCATCGCGTACAAGAACGGCGCCGCGGTCCGCGTGCAGGATGTCGCCGACGCCGTCGACGCGGCTGAGAATTCGCGGCTGGCCGCATGGGCGAACACCACGCCCGCAATCATCATCAACGTGCAACGGCAACCGGGCACCAATGTGATCGAGGTGGTGGACCGCGTGCAGCAGCTGTTGCCACAACTACAAGCGTCGCTGCCGGCCGCCGTCGACGTCGTTCTGCTCACTGATCGCACGGTGACCATCCGGGCCTCAGTGCGCGACGTGCAGTTCGAACTGCTGCTCGCCGTGGCGCTGGTGGTGATGGTGATCTTCGTGTTCCTGCGCAACGTGCCGGCGACCGTCATCCCGAGCGTCGCCGTCCCATTGTCGCTGGTCGGAACGTTCGGCGTGATGTACCTGGCCGGCTTTTCCATCAACAACCTGACTTTGATGGCGCTCACCATCGCCACCGGATTCGTCGTCGACGACGCCATCGTCGTCATCGAGAACATCGCGCGCTACATCGAGGACGGCGACTCGCCACTCGACGCCGCACTCAAAGGCACGCAACAGATCGCGTTCACGATCATCTCGCTGACGTTTTCGCTGATCGCCGTGCTGATTCCGTTGCTGTTCATGGGCGACGTCGTCGGCCGGCTGTTCCGCGAATTCGCGATCACGCTCGCGGTGTCGATCCTGATTTCCGCCGTCGTGTCGCTGACGTTGACGCCAATGATGTGCGCGAAGCTGCTGCGGCACACGCCGCCGGAAAAACAGGGGCGCTTCTACCGCTGGAGCGGCGATCTGTTCGAGCGAGTGATCCATCGCTACGGCCAGATGCTGAATTGGGTGCTCGATCGCCAGGCGGCGACGCTGATCGTCGCCGCGCTGACGCTGGTATTGACCGTGGTGCTCTACATCGTGATCCCGAAGGGTTTCTTTCCCGTTCAGGACACCGGTGCCATCCAGGGCATTTCCGAGGCGCCGCAGACCATTTCCTTCGCGGCGATGGCAGAGCGGCAGCAGGCGCTGGCCGCGGTCGTGCTCGAGGACCCGGCAGTGGCCAGCCTGACGTCGTTCATCGGCGTCGATGGAACCAATGCGACGCTGAACAGCGGCCGGATGCTGATTAACCTCAAGCCGCGCGGCGTGCGCGGCGCCAGCGCCAGCGACATCATCAGGCGCCTGCAGCCCAAGCTGGCGCAAGTCCAGGGCATTGCACTCTACATGCAGCCGGTGCAGGACCTGACCATCGAGACACGCGTCAGCCGCACGCAGTACCAGTTCACCGTCGAGTCGGTGGACGCGGCCGAGTTGAACGACGCCGTGCACCGGTTCGTCGATCGCCTGAAGCAGATACCGCAATTGTCGGACGTGGCGAGCGACTTGCAGGACAGCGGCTTGCAGGCCTATGTGGACTTCGATCGTACGACGGCCAGCCGGCTGGGGATAACACCGGCGGTGATCGACAACGCGCTGTACAACGCGTTCGGCCAGCGGCTGGTGTCGACGATCTTCACCCAGTCCAACCAGTATCGCGTCGTGCTCGAAGTCAAGCCCGAGTTCCAGCGCGGCCCGGGCGCGCTGAACGATCTGTACGTGACGTCGACCGTCCCCGGCCAGCCGTCACAGCAAGTGCCGTTGTCGTCCATTGCGAGCATCGTCGAGCGCGCTGCGCCGCTCGCGATCAACCACATCGGCCAGTTCCCGGCGGCGACGATCTCGTTCAACCTGGCGCCCGATGCGTCGCTGGGCGACGCCGTCAAGGCCATCGAGTCGACCAAGCGCGACTTAAGCCTGCCGGCAAGCGTGCAGATCAACTTCCAGGGCGCGGCGCTGGCCTTCCGGGCGGCGCTCGACAACGAGCTGTGGCTGATCCTGGCTGCGATCGTCACCATGTATATCGTTCTGGGCGTCCTGTACGAGAGCTTCATCCATCCGATTACGATCCTGTCGACCTTGCCCTCGGCGGGCGTCGGCGCGCTGCTCGCGTTGATGCTGTCGGGCAATGACCTGTCGGTGATCGCGATCATCGGCATCATCCTGCTGATCGGTATCGTCAAGAAGAACGCGATCATGATGATCGACTTCGCGCTCGACGCCGAGCGTCACCAGGGCATGGCGCCGCGCGCCGCGATCTTCCAGGCGTGCCTGCTGCGATTCCGGCCAATCATGATGACGACGATGGCAGCAATCCTCGGCGCGTTGCCGCTGATGATCGGTTGGGGCGAAGGCTCCGAATTGCGCCACCCGCTGGGCATCACGATGGTGGGCGGGCTCATCGTCTCGCAGGCCCTTACGCTTTTCACGACACCCGTCATCTATCTGGGCTTCGACGCCATCGCCCGGCGAGTCGCGTCGGCGCGCCGCGGCACGCAATCGGCACGTGCCGACCGAGCCATTGTGGAACCGGGTGCGGATCGGCCGTGAACATATCCCAACCGTTCATCGACCGGCCGGTCGCCACGACGCTGCTGACGTTCGGCGTCGCGTTGGCCGGCGCCATCGCGTTCCGGCTGCTGCCGGTGTCACCACTGCCGCAGGTCGACTATCCGACGATTTCGGTTCAGGCATCGTTCCCCGGCGCCAGCCCCGAGACGATGGCAGCGACGATCGCCACGCCACTGGAACGCTCGCTCGGGCGCATCGCCGGCGTCACCGAGATGACATCGTCGAGTTCGCTCGCCTCGACGCGGATCACGCTGCAATTCGAACTGTCGCGCGACATCGACGGCGCCGCGCGCGACGTGCAGGCCGCGATCAACGCCGCGCGTAACCTGCTGCCGACCGGCATGCCGAGCAACCCAACGTATCGCAAGGTCAATCCCGCCGATGCGCCGATCATGATCCTCGCGCTTACGTCGGACACGATGACGCAGGGTCAGATGTACGACGCCGCATCGACGATCATTGCGCAGAAACTGTCGCAGGTCTCAGGTGTGGGCCAGGTGAGCGTAGGCGGCAGTTCGCTGCCCGCGGTCCGTGTCGAGTTGAATCCCGAATCGCTGAACAAGTACGGTATCGGCCTGGAGGACGTCCGCGCGGCGCTGACTGCGGCCAACGCCAACCGACCCAAGGGCTCGCTCGAGGACGGCGACCGGCACTGGCAGATCTCCGCCAATGACCAGGCGAAAACCGCGGCCGAATACCTTCCGCTGGTCGTCTCCTACCGCAACGGCGCTGCCGTGCAGTTGTCCGATGTCGCCGAAGTCGTGGATTCCGTGCAGGACCTGCGCAATGCCGGCATGGCCAATGGCAGGCCCTCGGTGCTGGTCATCATCAACCGCCAGCCGAATGCGAACATTATCGAGACCGTCGACCGCGTCAACGCGCTGTTGCCGTCATTGCGCGCGTCCATTCCGGGCGCTATTACGCTTACACCGGCCATGGAGCGGACCGCGACCATCCGTGCCAGTCTGCGCGATACTGGGACGTCGCTGCTGCTGTCCGTCGCGTTGGTGATCCTCGTCGTATTCGTGTTCCTGCGCAACGTCCGCGCCACGTTGATCCCCAGTGTCGCAGTGCCGGTTTCGCTGATCGGCACGTTTGGCGCGATGTACCTGTTTGGGTACTCGATCAACAACTTCACGCTGATGGCACTGACAATCGCCACCGGATTCGTCGTCGACGATGCGATCGTCGTCCTCGAGAACACGTCGCGCCACATCGAAAAAGGCATGGAACCGTTCGCCGCCGCGCTGCAAGGGGCGCGCGAAGTGGGCTTCACGGTGCTGGCAATGAGCCTGTCGCTGATCGCGGTGTTCATCCCGATCCTGCTGATGGGCGGGATCGTGGGCCGCCTCTTTCGCGAATTCGCCGTCACGTTGTCCGTCGCCATCCTGGTGTCGCTGGCCATCTCGCTGACGACGACGCCGATGATGTGCGCGCGTCTGTTGCGCCCGCAGCATGAGAGCACGCAGGGCCGGCTGTTCCAGTGGAGCGAACGCGGCTTCGAATTCCTGCTCAACGGCTACCGGCGGACCTTGGACTTCGTGCTCGGGCATGGCGTATGGGTGATGCTGGTGCTGCTGGCGACGATTATCCTCAACGTCTATCTGTACGTGATCATTCCCAAGGGCTTCTTCCCGCAGCAGGACACCGGACGTCTGGCCGGCGGCATCCAGGCGGACCAGAGCATCTCGTTCCAGGCGATGCGCCAGAAGCTGGCCGCCTTCATGGAAATTGTCCGCAGCGACCCAGCCGTGGAAAATGTCGTCGGCTTCACCGGCGGGGCGCAGCGCAATTCCGGCCAGATGTTCGTTGCGCTGAAACCACTGTCCGAACGGCACGAAACGGCCGACCAGGTAGTCGCGCGCCTTCGCGTCAAGCTGTCCAAGGAACCGGGCGCCAGCCTGTTCCTGCAGCCGGTGCAGGACATCCGCATCGGCGGACGTCAAGCCAACGCTCAGTACCAGTACACGCTGCAGGGCGACGACCTGACCGAGTTGCGCGCATGGGAACCCAAGATCCGTGCAGCGTTGAGCGCGTTGCCGGAATTGGCCGACGTCAACACCGACACGCAGGACAAGGGATTGCAGACGTCGCTGGTCATCGACCGCGACACGGCGTTCCGCCTTGGCGTGACGCCCAAAATGATCGACGCCACGCTGAACGACCTGTTCGGGCAGCGGCAGGTGTCGACGATCTATGCGCAGCTCAACCAATATCACGTGGTGATGGAAGCCGCCCCCGAGTATTGGCAATCGCCCGAGATACTGAGGACCGTCTATGTCAGCACACCTACAGGCGCGCAGGTGCCGCTGTCGGCGTTCGCCACCTTCGGCCCCACCAACACACCGCTGGGCGTCAACCATCAAGGGCAGTTCGTTGCATCGACCATTTCGTTCAACCTGGCGCCCGACGTCTCGCTGTCGCAGGCAACGCGCGCCGTCGAGAACGCCATGCTGAGCATCGGCGTGCCGAATACGGTGCGGGGCAGCTTCCAGGGTAGCGCCCGAGCGTTCCAGGCGTCGCTGTCCAGCCAGCCGTGGCTCATCCTGGCCGCGCTGTTGACTGTCTACATCGTGTTGGGCGTCCTCTATGAAAGCTACGTGCATCCGCTGACGATCCTGTCCACGCTGCCATCCGCCGGCGTCGGTGCCCTGCTCGCGCTGATGCTGTTCAAGACCGATTTCTCGATCATCGCGTTTATCGGCGTGATCCTGCTGATCGGCATCGTGAAGAAGAACGCCATCATGATGATCGACTTCGCGCTCGATGCCGAGCGCAGGCAGGGCATGAACACGCGCGATGCGATTTTCGAGGCCTGCCTGCTGCGCTTCCGCCCGATCATGATGACGACATTGGCAGCGATGCTGGGCGCGCTGCCGCTCGCGCTGGGCGCCGGCGACGGGGCGGAAATGCGCCGCCCGCTGGGTATCGCCATCGTCGGCGGCCTGCTGGTGAGCCAGGTGCTTACGCTGTACACGACGCCGGTCGTCTATCTGTATCTCGACCGCTTCCGCCTGTGGGCGCAACGTACTCCGGCCCGCGCTGCCCGCCCTGAACCGCATGCGGCGGCCGGGGATTAAGGATTGGCGTGCCCGATTCGATCGACAACACTGGACCGTCGCCTATGCATGCCGCACGCACCGCATTAATCGCCGCGCTGGCCCTCGCAATGAGCGGTTGCATGGTCGGGCCGGATTACGTGCGGCCTGATGCGCCCGTTCCGGTCGCATACAAGGAAGCGCCGGGCTGGAAGGTCGCGCAGCCGTCGGACGACGCCCCGCGCGGCAATTGGTGGCAAGCGTACGGCGATCCGGAGCTCGATGCGCTCGTGGCGCAGGTCGACATCTCCAACCAGACCGTGAAGGCCGCCGAAGCGCGCATGCGCGAAGCGCTGGCCGCGACCCAGGGAACCCGCGCCGCGCTATTTCCGGTGGTCAACGCCAGCGGCGCCGCGTTGCGCACCAGCCACGGCACCGGCTCCAGCAGCAGCGCGAACACGCAGTCCGGCGTCAACAACAGTTACAACGTCGGGCTCTCGGCAAGCTGGGAAATCGACCTGTGGGGCGGCATTCGGCGCAGCGTGGAGGCAAGCGAGGACACGGCGCAGGCCAGCACCGCCGATTTGGCGAACGCAAGGCTGTCCGCGCAGGCGCTGCTGGCGCAGGACTACCTGCTGCTGCGCGTCCAGGATGCGCAGATCGAACTATTGCGCGACACGGTCGCAAGTTACGAGCGGTCGTTGCAACTGACCCGCAATCAATATGCGGCAGGCGTAGTCGCCCGTATCGACGTCGCGCAGGCCGAGTCCCAGCTCAAATCGACGCAGGCGCAGGTCGTCGACGCCACGCTGACGCGGGCGCAGCTGGAGCATGCGATCGCGGTTCTTGTCGGCAAGCCGCCGGCGGAGTTGGCGATCGTCGCGAAGCCGTTCGTGGCCGTCTTTCCTGATATTCCGCTGGCGGTTCCGTCGACGCTGCTGGAACGCCGACCGGACATCGCCGCCGCGGAGCGCCGTGCCGCCAGCGCCAACGCACAGATTGGCGTCGCGCAAGCTGCGTTCTTCCCCGCCCTCACATTGTCGGCGGGAGGGGGATTGCAAAACTCGCTGATCGGCAGCCTGATCGCATTGCCGAGCCGCTATTGGTCGCTGGGTGCCGCGCTGGCCCAGCCGATCTTCGATGCCGGCCTGCGCAGCGCGCAGAAGGCACAAGCGGTCGCAACGTACGACGAAACGGTCGCGAATTATCGCGCCACGGTGCTGGCCAGTTTCCAGGACGTCGAGGACAACCTGGCCGCGCTCGACCTGCTCGCGCAGGAGGCAGCGCTGCAGCAGGAAGCGGTCAAGGCGGCGCAGCAATCGGCGGCGATTGCCGTCAACCAGTACAAGGCCGGCACGGCGAACTACCTGGCGGTGGTGGTGCTGCAGGCGTCCGCCCTTAACAGCGAACGGACGGCGCTGGGAATTCAGGCCCGCCGACTGGCGGCCAGCGTCGGACTGGTCAAGGCTCTGGGGGGCGGTTGGGACCAGGCCCAGCTCGCCCAGACGGCGAACTGATCAGGCGGCAAGCGCCACCGCGAAGTCGCACGCGGTCTTCGCGCGGACTTCCTCCACGGTGACGCCTGGCTGCAGCTCCTTGAGGACCAGGCCTGACGGCTCGACGTCGAAGACGCACAGGTCCGTAATGATCATGCTGACCACACCCTTGCCGGTGATCGGCAACGTGCACGCCTTGAGGATCTTCGACGAGCCATCCTTGGCGGCATGCTCCATCAGCACGATGACCCTGCGTACGCCGGATACGAGGTCCATCGCGCCGCCGGGACCCTTGACCATCTTGCCGGGGACCATCCAGTTGGCGATATCCCCGTTTTCCGCCACTTCCAGCGCGCCCAGGATCGACAGGTCGATATGGCCGCCGCGGATCATCGCGAACGAGTCGGCGCTGGAGAAAAAGCTCGAGCCTCGCAGCGTGGTGATCGTCTGCTTGCCGGCATTGATGAGGTCGGCATCGATCCTGTCCTCGGTCGGAAACGGTCCGATGCCCAGCAAGCCGTTCTCCGATTGCAGCGTGACGTTGATGCCCGGCGGGATGAAGTTGGCGACCAGCGTCGGGATGCCGATGCCCAGGTTGACGTAGAAGCCGTCGCGCAATTCCTTCGCCGCGCGCTTGGCCATCAACTCGCGGATCGGTGAATCCTTCTTCGAGGCCGCGGCGCCGGAGACGGTGCGGAATTCGATCCGCTTTTCGTAGTTCGTGCCCTGGATGATGCGGTCGATGTAGATGCCCGGCGTGTGGATCTGATCCGGATCCAGTTCGCCGACTTCCACCAGCTCCTCCACTTCCGCCACCGTGACGTTACCGCAGGTGGCGATCATCGGATTGAAATTGCGCGCGGTCATCCGATAGACGAGATTGCCCGACTTGTCGCCTTTCCACGCCTTCACGATAGCGACGTCGGCGCGGATACCCTCCTCCAGCACGTAATCCTTGCCGTCGAATTTGCGCGTGTCCTTGCCCTCGGCCAGCAGCGTTCCGGAGGCCGTGCGCGTGTAGAAGCCCGGGATGCCGGCGCCGCCCGCACGCAGCTTTTCAGCCAGCGTCCCCTGTGGCGTCAGCTGCAACTCCAGCTCGCCGGCCAGGACCTGGCGCTCGAATTCCTTGTTCTCGCCGACATAACTGGCGATGACCTTTTTCACCTGTCGCGTCTTCAGCAGCAGTCCCATGCCGAAATCGTCCACGCCGGCATTGTTGCCGACGATGGTGAGGTCCTTGGTGCCGCTGTCGACCAGGGCCTTGATCAGGTTTTCCGGAATGCCGCAGAGTCCGAATCCGCCGGCGGCAACCGTCATGCCATCGTGCAGCAGTCCCTGAAGCGCTGCGGTGGCGTCGGCATAGACTTTTTTCATGGCAGAAGCTTCTCCGGGAAATGTGGAACGCGCATCGAGTCCCGACATTTTACTCGAACCCCGTCACTTCGCCCGAAGGCGATGCGGCGCCCACGCGGTCCTGTCCAACGCCGGAATTGAAGGCCAAAATCCCGCTATGCAAAAATTCGACGATTTTGCGTTCAGACGTTCGTTTGCAGGGATCGCCGACTGCCTGGCGGCCACGATCACCCCGAACGGCAGGATCCCGTTCGTCGTTGCAATCGATGGGCCGGGCTGTTGCGGCAAGTCGACGCTGACGGATTTACTTCTTGAACGACTTGATGCCGTGTCGATCGGGACCGATGATTTCCATGAACATGAAGGATTTTGCCGCGAGCCCGATGCGCCGCTGCCCTATCGACGCTGGACCGACCTGCGAAATGCGATTGGCAGTCTCTCGCGCGGTGTCGCAACGACGATTCAGTCAATCGATTGGAGTGACCACAGTCTTGGCCCGCCAAGGACGATCGAACCTCGCCCTGTGCTAATCGTCGATGGCATCGGGAGTCTGCATGCGGACGTTTCCCGTTACGCTGAGCTCAAGATCTGGGTAGATGGGCACGCAGGCAACCGGATGCGACGAACAGCACGTCGCGAAGGCCGGGACATGACGGAGGAATGGGCGCCCTATGTGCGCCTGGAGCAGAAATATTTCGCGACCTCGAGGCCGTGGCGACAGGCGGACGTGTTCGTCTTGGGCGCGGAGCTTGACTGGGGGATCGTACGGGAGAGCTTTTCGCATCTGATCGACTCGGCCAGCCCCGCGGGCTGACGCCGTTGGCACGCTCCCGTCGTTTCAGGACGCCGCCGCCTGAGTCTCCACCTTGGCCAGCACGGCACGGCGTACCAGGCCAATGTGTTCCCGCAACGTATACGCCTCGCTGGCGAAGCTCGTCGGCGTCCGGATGCCCTCCACAGCGCGCTCGATGCGATCCAGGTCGTGCAGCCATTTCTCGACGGGGAGTTCGCCTTTCCGCGTCGCCACATCGCGTTCGAGCAGCGCGAGTTCTCCGTACCATCGATACACGCGCGAGCGAACGCGCCAGCGCAGGAATTGCGGGAAGAAATTGATCGCGGGAATCAGGATGACGATCAACGGCAGGAGCAGGATCACCAGCCGCTCGACAAAGGTAGCCACCCAGAATGGAAGAACGCGGTGAATGAAGCTTGGGCCAAAGCGCTTGTGCCGCTCCGCGTCACCTGAAACCGGCAGGTCGACCGGCGCGATCCCGGGAAATTCGCCGGCGTCTTCGAAATCACCCTGCCTGGAATGCAAATCGCGCGCCGCATCCAGCAGAAGGTCGACCAGCGCGGGATGCAGGCCGGGTCGGGCCACCAGCATGGCCTTGGTCCCGATCAGCACGACATCCTGTTCCGGAATGTTCAATGCGAAGTCGACCGTTCCGGCCGGCAACGTCAGCTTCGTGATGTAGGGAAAACGCCGTGTGTACGCGTCCGCGCGGGCAAAGCTCATCAGCTTGAGCGCGGGGTCGTGCAAAGCCTTGAGGATGATCGGGGTCTGCACGCCACCGACGAGAAGCGCGGCATCGAGGTCGCCCGCCTCCAAGGCGGAGAGCGCGGCGTCGCCGCCGACAGGGACCAACGTCGCGTTTTCCGTACTCACGGCATTGAACGCCAGCAACGGCAGAACGAACGCGCGCGTCCCGCTGCCTTCGGCGCCTATCGCAATCCGCTGGCCCTGCAGCTGGGTCAGCTTGGTCAACGTCTGCGCAGAACGATAGAAAACCCACAGCGGCTCGTAATACAGGCTCGCCAGCATTTCCACACCGCCAGCCCGCGCGGTATCGGCGATGCCGCCCTGCAAAAACGCTACCTGCACGTCCGACTTCGGGTCCAGCAGCAGGCGCAGGTTTTCGGCGGCGCCCGCGGTCATGCGTTCCTCGACCACCACGCCGTCGCGCGCGAGCGCTTGCCGGTAGCGCTCCGCGTACTGGTGATACAAGCCGAAGCCCGCGCCCGACGCCAGCACGATGCGCCGCGCGGGCGCCGGCTGCAGGAACTGCGCCGACACCCAGAACGCCACGGCGATCAGTGCGAGGACCAGCAGGATGCCGCGCCGCTTGTCCCGGCGCGTCAGCGTGGCAAGGTCGTCGGAACTCATGACGGCGGCTTCGGATCCAACGCAGGGGCTCAGGTAGGCCCTAGGTGCAGCCGGCCATACGCGGCCAGCTCCATGGGGAAATCTGCAACGGATTCTACAAGGAATACCCGGCCGGAACGGCCGCGACTGCGGTGCCCGTTCGCCACCCGGGAGCGCCCACCGGTCCGGCAGGGACTACTATCCAAGGGGGCGACGGTGGCGGGCCCCGTTTTGAATATACAATCGCGGCCTTCGCGGCTTGATACGCGCGCACCGGCGCCGTCCCGACACGATCGGGGCCAAGTCGGCGGACCGCGCTTCGAGTACAGCCCGATGACGGGAGGATCCCCAATGAAACTTGATGGAATTGCTGGACGGTCGTGCCACGTGGCGCTTGCGGCATTGTGTTTCCCTGCCGCGCTGACGCTCTCCGTAGCCCTTTCCGGGTGCAGTGAAGTATCGAACAACCCGCATCCCCTCGGGTCCGAACGGACCAACACGATTTACGCGCCGTTTCGCGAACGGTCGCCTAAATACCTCGACCCGACCAGTTCGTACTCCAACGACGAAACGCCCGTCACCTACCAGGTGTATGAGCCGCTGTACGGGTATCACTATTTGAAGCGCCCCTATGAGCTCGTCGGCAGGACAGCGGAGGAAATTGCCCGTCCCCGCTACTTCGACAAGGATGGCAAGGAGCTTCCGGACGACGCCCCCGGCGAGCTGATCGCCGAGACCGTGCTCGACATCAAGATCAAGCCCGGCATCATGTACGCGCCGCATCCCGCATTCGCCAAGGATGCGCAAGGCGCTTACGTCTATCACGACATGAAGCGCGAGGATGTCGCAGACAAATACAAGATCACGGACTTCAAGCAAACCGGGACCCGGGAGCTGACCGCGGACGACTATGTCTACGGCATCCGCCGGCTGGCCACGCCGCGGATCAAGTCGCCGTCGTTCTCCACGATGTCCGATTATGTCGTCGGCCTGAAGGAGTATGGCGACAAGATCGTCGAAGCCGACAAGGCGCTCCGTCGCGATCTGGCACCCACCGACCGCGACCTGCCGATGCTCGATTTCCGGAAGTATCCTTTTGTCGGCGCGGAAGCCATCGACAAGCACACGCTGCGCATCCGCGTGAAGGGCAAGTACCCGCAGTTCAAGTACTGGCTGGCGATGACCTTTTTCTCGCCGGTCCCTTGGGAGGCGGAGAAGTTCTACTCGCAGCCGGGCATGGCGGCGAAGAACCTGACGATGAACTACTGGCCGGTCGGCACCGGCCCGTACATGCTCACCGATTTCGTCGAGAATCGCCGTCACGTGCTGGAGCGCAATCCCAATTTCCACGGCGAAACCTATCCGTGCGAGGGTGAGCGCGGCGACAAGGAAAAGGGGTATCTCGCCGATTGCGGCAAGCCGCTCCCCTTCGTCGACAAGGTCGTGTTCGACATGGAAAAGGAAAACGTGCCGCTGCAGGCCAAGTTCCTGCAGGGCTACTACGACACGCCGGCGATCGAGCGTCTGGACTATGGCACCACGTACCTGGTGGCGATGGGCGACGACGTCAAGAAAGACAAGGAGTATCGGGAAAAGGGCATCAAGCTGCCAACGACGGTCGAGGCCAACAACTGGTACCTGGGCTTCAACTGGCTTGACCCGGTCGTCGGCAAGGGCGCAACGCCCGAACAGGTCGAGCGCAATCGCAAGCTGCGGCAGGCGCTGGCCATCGCCATCGACTGGGAAGAGCACGTTGCCATCTTCGAGCGCGGCCAGGGCGTGGCCGCGCAGGGTCCGCTGCCTCCGTCGCTGTTCGGCTATCGTGAGGATGGGCCGTCGGCATTCAACCCGGTGGTCTACCGCAAGGGGCCGGATGGCCAGCCCGTGCGCCGCTCGCTGGATGAGGCGAAGAAGCTGCTCGCCGAGGCTGGCTATCCCAACGGCCGCGACGCCGCGACGGGCAAGCCGCTGGTGCTCAACTTCGACTACCAGCAGTCAGGCCCGGCCTCCAAGGCACTGCTCGACTGGTACGTGAAGCAGTTCGCCAAGATCGGCGTACAGCTCGAAGTGCGCGCGACCGATTACAACCGATTCCAGGACAAGATGAACAAGGGATCGGTCCAGATCTTCTTCTGGGGCTGGCTCGCCGACTATCCGGACGCCGAGAATTTCCTGTTCATGCTCTACGGGCCCAACGCCAAGGCGCTGACCAACGGCAACGGCGAGAACAACGCGAACTACCAGAACCCGGAGTTCGACAAGCTTTACGAAAAGATGAAATTCCTCGACGACGGACCGGAGAAGCAGAAGCTTATCGACCAGATGATCGAGATCGTGCAGAACGACGCCGTCTGGAGCTTCGGCTACTTTCCCAAGTCCGCGGCGGCGTATCACCAGTGGGTCTCGAACGGCAAGCCGACGCAGATCATCCGCAACCACATCGGCTACCTGCACCTCGATCCGGAACTGCGGACGCGGCAGCTCGCCGAATGGAACCGGCCGGTGTGGTGGCCCATTCCGCTGATCCTGATCGCATTGATCGCGGCCGTCGTGCCGGCGTGGTTTGCATGGCGCCGGCGTGAACGCGAGACCGCGGCGCGCACCTTGGCGGCCGCCAGCGCAACGTCATGATCAACTACATTGTCCGCCGCATCGGTTACGGTGTCCTGATCCTGATCGGCGTCAACCTGTTCACGTTCATGCTGTTCTTCACGGTGAATACGCCGGACGACATGGCGCGGATGAACATCGGCGGCAAGCGCGTTACGCAGGATGCGATCGAGAAGTGGAAGGTCGAGCGCGGCTACAACAAGCCGCTCCTGTGGAACGCGGACAAGCCGGGCATCGCCAAGCTGACCGACACGATCTTCTATGAGCGCTCGGTGCAGCTGTTCGCGTTCCGCTTCGGCGCCTCCGACAGCGGGCGCGACATCGGCCATGAGCTTCGCGAGCGCGTCGGCCCTTCGATCGCCCTCGCCATACCGACGTTCCTGCTCGGCATCTTCGTCGTCATCGTGTTTTCTTTGCTGATGGTGTTCTTCCGCAACACGTACCTCGAGTTCTGGGGGGTGACGTTCGCGGTGTTCCTGCTGTCGATCTCCGGGCTCTTCTACATCATCGTCGGCCAGTTCTTCTTCAGCAAGACACTGAAGCTCGTCCCCATTTCGGGCTTCTCGGGAGGCTGGGACCTGTTCGTGTTCCTGGCGCTGCCAATTGTCATCGGTATCGTGTCGCGCCTGGGTGGGGAGGCGCTGTTCTACCGCACGATGTTCCTCGAGGAGGTGGGCAAGGATTACGTGCGCACCGCCCGCTCCAAAGGGCTGTCCGAGAACGTGGTCCTGTTCCGGCACGTGTTGCGCAACGCGCTGCTGCCGATTCTGACGAGTACGGTCGCCGTGCTGCCTCTCCTTTTCCTGGGCGCGCTGATCATGGAGTCGTTCTTCGGCATCCCGGGCCTCGGCAGCTATACGATCGACGCCATCAATGCGCAGGACTTCGCGGTCGTCCGCTCCATGGTGTTCGTCGGCTCGGCGCTGTATATCGTCGGGCTGATCCTCACCGACATTTCCTACACGGTCGCGGATCCCCGCATCCGCTTGAGCTAGGAAGACGCCGACCATGCCCAAGCTTGTCTTCCTTGCCACGGACCTCGCCCTGTACGGACTGGTTGCAGTGATCGCCTTCTACATCTGGCATGCGTTGCGCACGCCCACGCTGCGGCAAACGTGGCGCAGCGTGCTGCACGATGCGGCCGCGATGTCGGCCGGCGTCGTGCTTATGCTGTTCCTGGTCATCGCCATGCTGGACTCGTTCCATTTCCGGCCGCTGTTGCCCGCCGCGCCCGGTGCCGCCGCCGATGCTGCGCCCGCATATTCCACGCGCACGCTATCCGTGCTCGACGCGCTGCTGGCTGGGCCGCGCGAATCGCGCGAGAAAACCTACTCGGTGCCGCTCGGAACCCACCAGTACTCGAAGGAGTCGATGCTGGTCGACGGCAAGTCGGTCCGCGACTTCCCACGCCTGCAATTCGGCGGCGCGCATCTCAAGGACCCGGCCGGCGAATGGCGAGGCGATGTCATCACCCGGTCCCTGACGGGATTGCTGGGAGGCGCACTCACTGCGGCGGCGCTGTGGCTTGTCGTCGCGGCGCTGCGTGCGCGATCCGCCAAGACCGGCGTCGGCACATCCCTGCGCGCGATCTGGAACCGGACCACCGAAGTTCCGTGGCGGGCCATGCTGCTGACAGCCACCGTGATTGCGCTTTTCGCAGGCTGGGTCGCCGCGTTATGGCCGTACTACCACGTCTTCGGCACGGACCAGACCGGCAATGACGTCCTGTTCCAGGCGATCAAGTCGATCCGCACCGCGGTCGTCATTGGCTCCCTTGCCACGATCGCGACACTGCCGTTCGCCATCGTCTTCGGCATCCTAGCCGGCTACTACAAGGGCCGCGTCGACGATGGAATCCAGTATGTCTACACGGTGCTGTCGTCGATTCCGTCGGTGCTGCTGATCGCCGCGTTCGTGCTGATGATCCAGGTTTTCATCGACAAGAATCCGCAACTGTTCGACACCGGGCTCGAGCGCGCCGACATCCGCCTCTTCCTGCTGGCCGCTATCCTGGGCATCACCGGCTGGGCAGGACTGGCGCGCCTGCTGCGCGCCGAAACGCTGAAGCTGGGCGAGCTCGACTACGTGCAGGCAGCGCGCGCCTTCGGTGTATCTGACGCGGGCATCATGCGCCGTCACATCCTGCCCAACGTCACGCACATCGTCGTGATCGTCGCGGTGCTGGATTTCTCGGGACTCGTGCTCTATGAGGCCGTGCTCTCCTATGTCGGCGTCGGCGTCGACCCGACCACCAACAGCTTCGGCACGATGATCAACAGCGCGCGCAACGAGATGTCGCGCGATCCGATCGTTTACTGGACGCTGCTGGCCGCGTTCGCGTTCATGGTGACGCTGGTGCTGTCGATGACGCTGTTTGCCAGCGCCGTGCGCGAAGCCTTCGACCCACGCGCGCGTGCCTTCCGTGTCCGGCGTGCCAAGCCTGGTCCGGCAACACCCGCTGTCCCGGCCGTCATTGTTCCGGCTGCGGGCACATAGGAAACGGCATGCTCGAAATCGAAAACCTCACGACCGAACTGGATTCGGACAACGGCCTCGTGCGCGCGGTCGACGCGCTGAACCTTTCGATCGCGCGCGGCGAGACCTTCGCGCTGGTCGGCGAATCGGGCTGCGGAAAGTCCATGACAGCGCTGTCCATCCTGCGCCTGTTGCCCGACAGCGGCCGCATCAGCAGCGGCAGCGTCGACATCGAAGGCATCGACATCACGCAGTTGCCGGAAGCGCAAATGCGCGACGTGCGCGGACGCCGCATCAGCATCATCTTCCAGGAGCCGTCGACCAGCCTCAATCCGGTCATGACGGTTGGCCGGCAGATCACCGAAGTCATCGAACGCCATACGCCGGTTCGAGGTGACGCGGCCATTGCCAAGGCCGTCGACTGGCTGAAGCGCGTCGGCATCCCCGACCCCGAACGGCGCGTCAACGACTATCCGTTCCAGATGTCGGGCGGACAGAAGCAGCGCGTGATGATCGCCATCGCGCTCGCCGCGGAGCCGGATGTCGTAATCGCCGACGAACCCACGACCGCGCTCGACGTAACGATCCAGGCGCAGATCCTGGACCTGCTGAAGGAATTGCAGCGCTCGCAGAAGATGGCGATGCTGCTGATCACGCACGATCTGGCCATCGTCGCCCAGATGGCGCACCGCGTCGCGCTCATGTACGCGGGACAGATCGTCGAAGTGGCCGAGGCCAAGGAGTTTTTCGCCAATCCGCTGCACCCCTACGCGGTCAACCTATTCGAGGCGCTGCCCGATACCGCCAAGCGCGGCCGCAGGCTCGCGTCGATCGCCGGGTCGGTGCCGCCGCTGAATCGGGAATTCACCGGGTGCCGCTTTGCGGACCGCTGCGCCGATGTGATGGACCGTTGCCGCGCGACGCCACCGCAATTGATCGAATTCCGTCCCGGTCACCAGGTGCGCTGCGTGCTTTATGACGGAACCGACGCGACCGACTCGGCTACCCGTGTCTGGGGCAAGGACCCCATGCTGCCTGTCGACCCGCCTGAAGGCGACACGGTGCTGGAAGTGCGCGACTATAAGGTCTGGTTTCCCATTCGCAAAGGCTTGCTTAAGCGCACCGTCGGCTATGTGAAGGCCGTCGACGGCGTGTCGTTTCGCATCCCGGCGGGCCGCACGTTGGCGCTGGTCGGCGAATCAGGAAGCGGCAAGACCACGGTGGGGAAGGCGGTCCTGCAATTGCTGCGCAATACCGCGCGCATCAGCGGCTCGGCATTGTTGCTTGGTCAGCCGCTGGAGCAGATGAATGGCGAAGCACTACGCACCGCCCGCCGTTCCGCGCAGATCGTGTTCCAGGACCCCTTTTCATCACTCAATCCACGGATGCGCGTCAACGAAATACTGGAGGAAGGCGTAGCGTCGCTGCATCCGGGGGTCTCGCCCGCGGATCGCACAGAGCGCGTTGCGGCGCTGCTGGAAAAGGTGGGCCTGCGCCGGGACGCGTTGACCCGGTACCCGCACGAGTTTTCCGGCGGCCAGCGCCAGCGGCTGGCGATCGCGCGCGCGTTGGCGGTAGAGCCGAAACTGATCGTGGCGGACGAGCCGACGTCCGCACTGGATGTCTCCGTGCAGGCGCAAATCCTCAACCTGCTGAAACAGCTGCAGCAGGAGCTCGGCGTTTCCTACCTCTTCATCACGCACAATTTCGGCGTCGTCGAGTATCTGGCGCACGAAATCGCGGTCATGAAGGACGGCAAGCTGGTGGAGGCCGGGCCTGCGGAGAGCCTTCTTGCCCATCCGCAGCAGGAGTACACGCGCGCGCTGCTGGCTGCGGTGCCGCGCCTCGCCAAGGCCGCCTGACCGTCCCGGTCAGGCGCGGCAGCGCTCCGCCACGAAATCGACCAGCTGCGCGATGCACGCGGCTTCGCCGTGGTTTTGCGTATCGACCACGAGATCGGGCGCGGTCGGCTCCTCATAGGGACTGTCGATACCGGTGAAGCCCTTGATTTCACCGCGGCGCGCCTTGCCGTAGAGTCCTTTGGGATCTCGTGCCTCGCAGGTCGCCAGTTCCGATTTCACGTAGATCTCGAAAAACGGACGCCGACCCGCGGCCGCGCGCGCCCGCGCGCGGTCGTCGTCGAACGGCGAGATGAATGCAGTGATGCAGACCAGTCCGGCGTCGGCAAAAAGCGCCGCGACTTCGCCGACGCGGCGAATGTTCTCCTGCCGGTCCTCAGGCGAGAACCCGAGATCGGCGTTGAGGCCCCGGCGCACGTTATCGCCGTCGATCGTATAGGCGCCCCAGCCGCGATCGAACAGCGCCCGCTCGAGCGCCATCGCGAGCGTCGACTTGCCTGAACCCGACAGGCCGGTCAGCCATACGATCGCGCCCATGTGACCGCCGCGCGTTCGCCGCTCGGAGGCCGATATGTGGTGATCGACGGCAACCAGGTTCCGGCTCTTCGGCCAAAGCGCGTGGCGCTGGTCCGGATACCGGCTGGCGTCGATCAATCCGCCGCCAACGATCACGCCGGCGTCGGCCAATACGAAACGCCCGGTCTCCTTGCACTCGGCGGCATCGTCCAGCGCGATCGGTACGTCGCAGCGCAGCGTCACGCGTCCCAGGCCATTGGTCGCGATGTCGTGCGCGCTGGCCGGCGCCAGACGGTCGACGTCGAGCGCGTGGATGACGGCGGCAACGCGCACGGGAACAGCCTGCGTGCCGACGCGCAATTCGAAGCGTTGGCCCGGGGCGAGCGGGTCGCGCCCCAGCCAGAACACGTCGGCGTCGAACACCGGGGTCAAACGTGCCGGCGCATCGGGGGCGCACAGCAGATCGCCGCGGGCGACGATCACCGGTTCGACAAAAGTCAGCGCCGCGTTGACGCCCGCCTCCACCGCGTCGGGAGGCTGCGGCCAGCCGGCAAGCTCGGCGATGTGCGCTCGCTCGCCGGAAGGCAGCACCAGCACCTCGTCGCCGGCTCGCAACGTTCCCTGGGCCAGGCGACCCGCGACCACTCGGCGGGTGCCGGTCCGATAGACATCCTGCACGGGGAGGCGCAGCGGGCCATCGTTGACCATGGCGATTTCCGCCGGCAGCGATTCCAGCGCATTCACCAGCGAAGGACCCTGCCACCATGGCGCGGGCGGCGCGTTGACGAGGTTGCCGCCGTCGCGCGCCGACGTCGGGACGATCGCGTGCACGACAACGCCCAGCAACCCCAGCGCGCCCGCGATCTCGTCGCGTCGCGCCGTGAATTCGGACTCGCTCCACTGAAGCGCGTCCATCTTGTTCACGGCGACGACGAAATTGTGGATGCCCAGCAAGCGCAGCAGCGCCGCGTGAGCGCGCGTCTGCGCTTCGGCGCCCGATTGCGCGTCGACGACCAGCAGTGCTGCAGTCGTTCCGGCCGCGCCGGTGACCAGGTTGCGCACCAGTTCGCGGTGGCCCGGACAATCGATGATGATCAACTCGCGCCGCGGTGTGCGCACGTGCACACGCGTCGTGTCCAGCGTCACCGCCTGGTCACGCTCCAGTTGCAGCGCGTCCAGCGCGAATGACCACTCCAGCGGCACGCCACGGCGCGCGCTCGCCGCCTCGATCCTGGCGACCTTTCCTTCCGGCAACAAATCGAGCTCGTGGAGCAGCCGGCCGAGCAGCGAGGACTTGCCGTGGTCGACGTGCCCGGCGAGGCAGACTGCGAGCGGCCGCGCCATCACATGTAGCCCGCGGCGCGCAGGCGCTCGAACGCGTCCTCGCGCTCATGGTCCATCGCGCGCCCGGCGCGTTCCTCGTCCCGGGTCGTCTCCAGCTCGCTGATGATCTCGGCCAGCGTGGTCGCATTGGAAGTCACGGGAAACGTGATGTCCGCCTCGCCCAGCGAACGGTAGCGCCGGCCATTGCGCGCAAAATAGAGTTCGCACACGGGAATCGCCTCCCGCTCGACATAGCGCCAGATGTCGAGTTCGGTCCACTCGAGCAACGGATGCACGCGCACGTGGCCGCCCACGGGTGCCGCGCTCGTGTAGTGGCCCCATAGTTCGGTCGGCTGATCGCGCACATGCCACGCGCCCTGGGTGTCACGCGGACTCATCGCCCGCTCCTTCGCGCGAATCGCCTGCTCGTCGCGTCGGATGCCCAGGAGCACGCCGGCAAACCCGCGCTGTGCGATCAGCTGCGCCAGCCCCAGCGTCTTGCGCGCGGCGGCGCGCGCGTTGGGCGGTAAAGCCGGGTCCGTCGCCTCCACAGGCGGACAAGGCGCGTTGATGTAATCGAGATCCCACTCGCGCACGTAACGGTCGCGGAACGCATAGACTTCGGCGAATTCGTTCCCCGTGTCGAGCAGGATGACCGGGAACGGAACACGACCCTGAAATGCCTTGCGCGTAAGCCAGAGCATCGTGTTCGAGTCCTTGCCGAGCGACCACAGCATGGCGAGCGGCTTCAGGCGCGCGTAGGATTCGCGGATCAGGTGGATCGAATGCTGTTCGAGATGCTGAAGCTGATCGGGCACAATATCGCCTGTATCGCGTATTCGTAAGTGCCGACATCTTAGCCGCACCGGCAGCGCGCGCAAAATGCCGCCGCCGGATGCATCCACAATGCGGCCAGCTGCGCCGGCCCTGGAAAAACGAGAGGACACGACCGATGCATACCCGACGCTTGCTGCTGTTGACGTTGCCTGCACTTGTCATCGCCACCGTGTTTGGTATGGGCACCGCCCGCGCCGACTGGCCCGATCGTCCAGTCAGATGGGTGGTGCCCTTCGGCCCCGGCGGAGCCAACGACCTGATCGCACGCGCCGCTGCGGAGGCGGTGGGGAAACGTCTCGGCCAGCCCATCGTCATCGAGAACAAGCCGGGCGCGGGCGCCATCATCGGCGCCGATTATGTCGCGAAAGCAAAACCGGACGGCTATACGTGGTTGATCGGCGCGGCCGGCGTCGTCACCAACAGCATCCTCCGTACGGACATGCCCTACGCCGACGCCGACCTCATTCCGGTCGGCATGATCGCCGTGGCGCCTTCAGTGATCGTTGTGAATCCCAGCGTGCCCGCGAACAACTTGAAGGAGTTCGTGGCGTGGGCGAAGACGCAAAGCGCCGGCATCAACTGGGCCACCGCCGGCGGCGGCAGCACGCCCCACTTCGTCGCGGAGATGCTGCGCGAATCCGGCGTGAACATCACCATCGTTCCGTACAAGAGCGGTTCGGAAGGCATGACCGCGGTGCTCGCGAATAACGTGCACGCGACGTCGGAGGCGAGCATCGTGGTGCTGCCGCAGGTGAAGGCGGGAAAGCTCAAGGCCGTCGCTACCACCTACAGCAGGCGCATCAGTTCCTATGACACGCTGGCGACGGCCCAGGAACAGGGGTTTGCCGGTGTGCTGATCGGCCACTGGGCGGGACTGTTCGCGCCCAAGGGCACGCCACCGGCCATTGTGGAACGGATGAGCCGGGAACTCGAAGCGGCAGTCAAATCCGGCGAATTTCGCGACAAGATGGTCCCATCGGGAATCGAGCCCGAACCCGGCACCACCGCAGCCTTCGTCACGTTCATCAACGCCGAACGCGATCGCCTGCGAATGCTCGCAAAGAAGGCGAACATGCAGGCCGACAAGTAGTTTCGGTCCCGCGGCCGGGTTACTTGCCGCAAAGCGGCGACTCGTTGGCCCGCTTGAGGTAGGCGATGAGGTCGGTCCGCTCCTTGGCGTCCGTTACGCCGGCGTAGCCCATCGCCGTGCCCGGAACGTAGGTCAGAGGACTCCTGAGAAATCCGTCGAGCGTTGCCGCGTTCCACACGATCTTCGAGCGCTTCATTGCCGGCGAATAGGTGAAGCCTTCGACGCTGCCAGCGCGCCGCCCGAACAGTCCGCAATGCCTGGGCCCGGTACGGTCGTAGGCAAGGGCATGGCAGGCGGCGCAGCGCGCATAGATCATCTCGCCATTGCCTGGGTCGCCAGGCACCTTCGCGTCCTTTGCGTACGCCGAGGCTGCGAACGCGGCAAGCACTATGACGAATACCGCCTGCCGCACGCTGGTCACGACATGAATGCGACGGGGACCGGCGCCTCACCCAGCGCGTTGCGCAATATCGCCCAATGCATCGCTTCATCGCCGAGGATGCTCGCCGCGGCCTTGGCGAGGTCGCTGTTGCCGAACAGCGGCACGGCGCCCAAATACGCGCTGACCGCGCCTTTTTCCAGCGAAGCCGCAAACCGCAGCACGTCCGCCTGCGACTTGAGCGTGTCCGTGGGGAACGTGTAACGCTCCTTCGCGACGACCGCCTTGCCTCCCAGCTTGGCGATCGTCTTGCCTAGTACATCGGCGTGCTCCTTGTGATGGCCCTGGAAGGTCACGGCCAGATCGAGCACCGGTTTTTGCAGCAACCCGCTCTCGGCGCCGACCTGATAGGCGGCGATGGCTTCGAATTCCGCGCCGAGCGCGCTGTTGAGGATGCGAATGTCGTCAGCGGTGGATTTGCCCGCGTTCGTTGCCGCGAGTGCCTCCTGCCCCGCGAGCAGCGCGATCGCCGCACCGGAAAGCAGCACACCGGACTTGCCGAGAAATGATCGACGCGTCGCCAATGCGAGAGGGGCGTTGTCCAACAGGAGGAGTGACATGGTGATGCTCCTTTTAGGTGTGTGATGCGCCGGATCCCGATTCGGGGCTCGGCAGATGGTTTAGTCGTTCCAGAACGCCGGAGACGATCCGGTCACAACGATCCCCGGCAAATGCAAAGGCTTCCTCCATGCTTATGTCGACATCGCGGGCTATGGCCTCACGCAGCAACCCCTTCGCCCGGAAGTACCGCGTGCGAACTGTCGCTGCCGGTATCCCCAGGCAGGCCGCGGCTTCCTCGACGGTCAATTCCTCCACCGCGCGAAGCACGAACACGGTTCGAAACACGTCCGGCAATTGGTCGATCTTGGCCTCGATCATGCGGCGCGTCTCCGCGCGCAGGACCGCTTCCTCGGGCTGTTCAGTCGAGCTTGCCAAGGTGTCTTCCTCCCTATGGTCGCCTTCCGGATCCGTCGTTCCTTCGAGCTGGATCACTTCGGCGCGACGACCGCGTTTTCGGACTCGGGCGATCGCCTCGTTGACCACGATTCGCACCAGCCACGTCGACAATGACGAACCGCCGCGAAAACCCGCCATCGCCTGATACGCCAGCAAGTAGGCTTCCTGCACGGCGTCTTCGGCCTCCGCGTCGTCCTTGAGGATGCTTCGCGCGGTCCGGTACAGCCTCTGGTTGTTCTGCCGCATCAACCGCTCAAGAACGTCGCGGTCCCCGGCGGCGATCCTTTGCGCGATCTCCAGGTCGGACAACGCCTTGGCGGGTGTCTTTACCGATTCGGGTTGCATGGGATTCCTGACTGGATACCTTGTGGGGGCTTCACAACATTAGATGGAGAAACGGAACGCCGCGTTCCCGCAGGATCGCGTGCGCACAGCGCCGCTTCCGAAGCTGCTAGTTATGGCCCCCCAGCCGGGAAGCGTGACGGCGTCTGTGCAGCCGGGCTCAGCGCTTGTGCGCGGCCCGCCAGGCGGCGAACTCGCTCACGGTACGTTCGTCCGTCGCAGGATATAGGCCCAGGATAGAGCGCCCCTTCATGACCTCCTCCGTGACGAAGTCCTCGAACGCCGTCATTTCGACCGCCTCGTCGGCCAGTTCGTCGGCCAGGTGCGCAGGCAGCACGACCACGCCCTCGCCGTCGCCGACGATGACGTCGCCGGGAAATACCGGCGCGTCGCCGCAGCCGATGGGCACGTCGATGTCGATGGCCTGGTGAATGGTGAGGTTGGTAGGCGACGCCGGACGATGGTGGTAGGCCGGAATCGCCAGCCGTGCAATCTCTTGCGAATCGCGAAACCCGCCATCGGTCACGACACCGGCCACGCCCCGCTTCATCAGGCGCGCGACCAGGATCGATCCCGCCGAGGCGGCGCGCGCGTCCTTGCGGCTGTCGATGACCAGCACCGCGCCTGGCGGACATTCTTCCACCGCCTTGCGCTGCGGGTGTGCGCGGTCCTTGAACACGGTGATGGCATTCAGGTCCTCGCGCGCCGGCATGTAGCGCAACGTGAACGCCTCGCCCACCATGTTGCCTGCGTCGGGATTGAGCGGGTGGACGTCCTGAATGAACTGGTTGCGAAATCCGCGCTTGAATAGTGCCGTGGTAAGCGTCGCGACGCTGACGCCGATGAGCTTGGTGCGCGTGGTGTCCTTCATCCGGGTCATGGCCAGCTCCAATTTACCGTGCGATGTCGATTGCAGCGCCACCGCGAGCGCTGGCGGCAATGGCTTCCAGTGTCAATGCGATGTCGATCGACTCCTCGGGTGAAACGCCGCTCCACTCGCCCCATCCGCCCCTGACCAAGTCGCAAAACGATTCAGCTTCCGCGAAAAAGCCATTGATAGCCGCGGTCTCGATCACTTCCCGCTGCGCGTCCCACCCGGATCCCCGCCTGATCTCGAGCAGCGGAGGAAACGTGGTCGATGTATCGTTGAAGTAGGTCGTGTCGATCGATCCCGAATCACCCGCAATGAATGCCCGGCGGTGTCTCAACGTGGCGAATGTGCAGGAAATCTGAGCCAGCAGACCGCCGGAGAATTCCAGCGTCGCCAGCAGCGTCAGGTCCACGCCGCTCGGCGCCCACTTCGCCATGGCGTGAACTCGGCTGGGCCGCTCGCCCGAGACCGTGCGAACCAGACTGACCGGGTAGCATCCGGCGTCCATCAGCGCACCTCCTGCCAACGCAGGGTTCATCCGGATGTTCGTCATATCGGTCAGCGGGAACCCAAAGGATGCCTGTACCAGGTGCAGACGTCCGATCGACTCCGCCGCAAGCAGCTCCTGCATCTTCAATGTCTGCGGCTGCGCCCGATACGGGTACGCTTCCACCAGGAATACGTCGTTGCGGCGCGCAGCATCGAACATCGCGCGTGCATCGGTCGCGGTCGTGGCGAGCGGTTTCTCGCACAGCACGTGTTTTCCGGCCTCGATTGCCCGTATCGACCACTCAGCGTGCAAATTGTTGGGCAACGGATTGTAGATCGCGTCGATCTCGGGATCGGCCAACAGCGCCTCATAGCTCACGTACACCTTGGGGATGCCGGTGTCCTTGGCGAATGCACGGCCCTTCTCGGCATCGCGGCTCGCGACCGCCGCGACGACGATCTTGTTCGAAGAACGCACGCCGTCGCAGAACGAGCGGGCGATTTTCGCTGCGCCCAAAACGCCAATCCTGATTGCACCGGAGCCAGTCGTCGCCATCGCACATTTCCTTTGCGGGAACTCTAGAGTGATCAGTCAAGATCGGTGAATTTATCGCATTGCGTCAACGCGTTGCATTCCATTGGCCGGGCCTATGCCGCTCATCGAAAACGGTGATTTGACGCCCGTTTTCGAGGTCCCTATCGTGTCGTTGTGCATCGCGCTCTTGCGCACAATTCCAACAATCTACAGGTGACCTCATGAACAGCCAAGTGACCAACACACATTCCAATTCCGCATCGCGCCCGCATGTCGGACGCGGGCCCGTCATCTGCGGACTATGGTTGCGCGTCGCATTCATCGGCGTAAGCGCCGTTGCCGTCGGCGTCATGCAATTGTTCGGTGGCGAGATCAAGTTGGTGCCGGCGCTGGCGCTGATGGTTGTCGGCGGCCTGCTGACGGCGTTCAGCATCCGCCGTGCGCGTGGCGCCCTGCATGCAGCCGACGATGCAGCTTCGACGCTGGTTGTAAGCGCGGGCTCGCCGGCGCGCGCGCTGGCCATTTAGCCGTCGCGGTAGTTCAGCTTTGCCCGCGCGCCCGGCGAAGGACGGCGAATACCGCGTTGAGGTCGGCGATAGGGATTTGGCCCGGTGCCGAACTGCCCTCGCCGACCGCAAAACTCAGCGACGAGCCGAATTCCCCGCCGATCATCCGGGTCACCGACCCGAGCGGTCCCATCGCCATGCTGATCAGCGGAATGCGCCCTTTGGCATCCGCTTCGGCCGTCGCCGCCAGAAGCGTCAACACATCGGAGCGATCACGCGGCATCACCGCGACCTTGGCCACGTCCCCTCCGAGGCGTTCCGCCTCCAGGAACCGCTGCACGAGAAAATCGTGGCCCGGCGTGTAGCCGAAGTTGTGATACGAAAGGATGGTGCGCGTTCCGTGCTTGTTCGCGCTCTCGCGCACGCGCCGCACCAGCGCAGCATCGTTGCTCATCTCGAAGTCGAGGAAATCGATGAGACCGCTTGCAGCGACCTTGTCATAGAGTTCCACGACCTCTTCGTTGCCGATCGCGATCGGCTCGCCACCTTCCGCAATCGACCGCCGGGTAAAGATGATCGGCAGATCACCTGCTGCCGCACGCAGCGAACGCGCGACGTCCAGCACTGCCGCCGCATCGGCGATGCCCTCGAAATAGTCGACCCGCCACTCGACCACATCCGGAGTTTTCTTGACGACGCCGGCGGCCTCCGCCAACACGCGCTCTCGCGTGCGCCCAACCAGTGGAGTGCAGATCAGTGGCGTGCCTCCGCCCAACGTCTTGTTGCGCACTTCGATCACTTTGCCCGGTTTCATTGCCAATTTCCCTTGTGAGTCCAGCCATGATACTCAATAGGCTACCTTGGCCACCGCCCGCAGCTCGTCCGGCGTGGCCGTGCCAAAGCCGAAGAACTCGAGATAGGCTGGAATCATCTCGAACAGCATGTCGGTGCCGACCTGATAGCGGCATCCGAGGTCCCGCGCCGCCCGAAGCAATGGCGTGATCTCCTGCTTCATCACCACCTCGCCGACGAACGTCGTGGACGCGAGACGGGTCACGTCGAACGGAAGCGGATCGGATGCATTCATGCCTAGCGGCGTGCCATTGACGACGAGATCGTAGCCGGCGGGATCGGCGGAGCGTATGTCCACCGCGAGGTTCGGGTAGTGCTGCCGTAGCCGTGCGGCGAGTCCCTCGACCGACGCGGCATTGGTGTCGCACAAAGCAATTGCTGCCACCCCTTCGGCGGCCAACGAGGCGGCAATTGCCGATCCAACCCCGCCGGCCCCGACAACCAGGCACTTGGCGCCGGCAAACGCAAATCCCTTGCGCCGGAGTCCGCGGGTAAAGCCGGTCCCGTCGAACATGTCGCCCAGCAGCGTGCCGTCAGGGCGCAGAAGCACCGCGTTGCAGGACCCTGCGATCTTCACGGTGGTCGTGCATTCGTCGACCAGCGACACCGTCGTTACCTTGTGCGGCATCGTCACCAACGCGCCGCGCAGGTTGGTGAACCGGGACAACGCTCTCAGCACGTCCGGATAAGCGTCCGCCTTCACCCCCATCGGCACGACCACCGCGTCGATGCCCACCTTGTCGAACCACGGGTTGTAGATGAATGAGGCCTTGAACGATTCGGTCGGATGGCCGATGTGCGCCACCAGTGTCGACTTGCCGCTGATCATGCGATTCGAACTCCTCAGTTGATATTCACGGTCCGGCCGGTCTTCGCGGCCTCGACAATCGCATCGGTCACGCGGAGATTTTGCAGGCCATCGCGCGCGGTGACCAGAGGCTCCGCCTCGCCGCGAATGACCGCCGCGAAGTGCTCGATCTGCTCGGCCAGCGGGTCGCGGCGCTCCAGCGCGGCGACCCGCGTCTGAAACGGCTTCCACCACGACCGGTCTTCCTTCTTCTCGTAGTACTTGATCCGCATCGTCGGCACGGCCAGCGAGCCGTTGGTGCCGATTATCGTGTAGCAATCCTCGTCCGGATAGAACGGGTAGCTCTTGTTCTCCTGCGACGTGTGCTCCCAGCTCCTCGCGCATCCAGCCGTATCCGAGACCAGAAACGTTCCGAGCGCGCCGTTTGCGAAACGCAGGTTGACGGCCACGGTGTCCTCGACCGGAAAACCGCGGGTCGCATTCGACGTGAATGCCTGCACCGCAACGATCTCGCCGACCATCCGGCGCAGGCTGCCAACCTCGTGAGTCATGTTGATCAGAATGGGGCCGCCACCTGGCTGGCGGCGCCACGGCGCCTCATCGAAGTAGTCGTCCGGCTTGTAGAACACCGCGCTGCCGATGACGCCGACGATCGGCCCCAACAACCCGGAGTCGATTATTTCACACGCCTTGTGCAGGATCGGGCTATGAATGCGGTGATGGCCGACGAGCAACTTGACGTTGGCCCTCTCGGCGGCCTCGCACAGTCGGATTCCCTCGGCGAGGGTATGGGCGATGGGCTTCTCCACCAGCGCCGGGACGCCGGCAGCGATGCATTGGAGCCCTTGCTCCACGTGCAGCTGGTTCGGCGTCGCCAGCACGACGCCGTCGGTTTTGTCCTCGGCGAACAGTTCCGTCAGCGAGGCATGCAGGGGCACGCCAAGCCGCTCCGCCGTGTCGGCTGCCTTCGGCGAGACATCGACGATCCCCGACAGCACGCTTCCGCGGCTGTTGCCGATTTCCTCGATATGGCGCAGGCCGATGAGGCCGGCGCCAGCTACGGCGATGCGAACCCTGTTCATGGACGATCAGTGCGGCCCCGCAAATTGCGTTCGGTCGTCCTGTCAGCCCGTGTAGCCGAGCAACCTCGGCAGCCAGAGCACCAGTCCCGGCACGTAAGCGATCAGAAAGAGGGCTCCGATCATGACGTAGAGAAATGGCATTACCTCGCGCACCATGTCGCGCAGCGGCACGTCGGCGATCTTGTTCATCATGAAGAGCAGCAGCCCGTAAGGCGGCGTGACCAGCCCGATCATGATGTTGATGACGCACATCACGCCGAAATGCACCAGATCGATACCCAACGACTGGGCAGTGGGTATCAACACCGGCAAAATCACAAGGATGATCGTCGTGCCTTCCAGGAAGCAGCCCAGGATCAGCAGCAGTATGTTGACTGCGAGCAGGAACACGATGGGCGACATCTCATGGGCCTTCAACATCGCGCTCAGCGTCCTCGGGATATTCTCCGAGGTGATCACGAAATTGAAGACCATCGCACCGGCGATCAGCATGCCGATCGACACCGTAACGCGCGCGCTCGATACCAGCGAGTTGTAGACGTCCTTAACCCCTACGCTGCGGTACAGCACGATGGAGATCAGCAACGCGTAGGCAGCGGCGACCGCCGCGGCCTCGGTGGGGGTGGTGATTCCGGTCCACATGCATCCAAGCAGGATCACCGGCATCATCAGCGCCGGCGTCGCTTCCCACGTGATGCGAGGCAGCTCGCGCAGCGGAACGCGTAGCTCGACCGGAAAGTTACGGCGCTTGGCCACGGCCGCGATCAGGCCGCTCTGGACGGCGCCGAGCAACAGTCCGGGTATCACGCCTCCGAGGAAAAGATAACCAACCGACGCGTCCGAGACCAGCGCGTAGAGCACCAGCGGAATCGACGGTGGGATGATCGGACCGATCACCGACGACACGCAAGTCAGTGCGGCTGCGAATGCCGGCGGATACTTGCCGTCCTTGGTCATCATCGACTGCATGATCTTGCCCGAGGCCGCGGCATCGGCGAGCGCGGATCCGGACATGCTGGCGAAGATGACGCTCTGCACGACGTTGACCTGCGCCAGCCCGCCGCGAAAGCGACCGACGATCGCGTTGCAGAAATGGAGCAGCCTGTCCATGATGCTGCCCGTGTTCATGAACTCGGCAGCGAGGATGAACAATGGAATGGCGAGCAGCAGCTGACTCGCCATCATGCCGTTCAGGAACTGCTCGGCGGCAGTCCCCATGTCCAGGCCCGACAGTAACAGCCAGAGAATGGACCCGCCGATCATCGCGTAGGCGACCGGCATCCCGATCAGGCTCAACACGACAATGGCGATGAGCGCAAGAGAAAAAGGGCTGGTCATGTTCATAGTCCGGACGTCGCCTTGGTGATGTCGGCCTCTTCCGGCGCCTCGCCGCGAAGCAGGCTGACGATCGCCCACACATAGCGCACGATGACCGCCACCGCGAAGACGATATAGATCGAATACAGGATGTCGAGGCGGATCTTGAGGTAGGAACTGCTCTCGACTTTCATGAAAGCGACGTACTTCACGGTAGCTGGCAGCGCCATGCCGAATAGCACGACGGCCGCCACCGCAACGATGAGGCCGATCACGCGTTTCCCCAGCGGCCCCAGGCTGCCCGAAATGAGGTCGAAGCGGACCTCCTCCGTCTCCTTCAGCCAGAATGCCGAGCCCAGCACCACCATGTACAGCCAGGTGACGACAGACAGCTCCGATGTCCAGCCGATCGGGAAATTAAGGAAGTAGCGGAAGACGATCTGGAGGATAAATGCGACGAACATCAATCCGAGTAGACCGGCGACAACGTTCTCCGCCCGTCGTCGCATCCAGGCGACAGCCTTGGTTACTGTCAAGGTCATGGCATTCTCCGGTCCTCCCGGGACCTGTTGGTCACCGGCCCTCCTCACGGCCCGCGCTTACGGGGTGCCGTGCCGGCCAGGCTGAAACGCGGGCCGCCGTTGCGGCCCGCGCGATGCGATTACGACTTCAGCGCGTTGATCTTCTCGAGCATTCCCGGCGGCCATGCCTTGGCCTCATCGGAGGCCAGGTAGACCTTCTGTGCGTAGGCGCGGAATGCGTTCACATCTGGCGTGTACACGTCGAGGCCCTGCTTCTTGAAGCCCTCGGCGAGTTCCGTCTCGCGCTTCAGATGCTCGGCCGTGCTCCACGCGATCGCCTTGTCGGCGGCGGCCTGAAACGCCTTCTGTTTTCCGGCGTTCATGCCGTTCCACGTCTTCAGGTTGACGGTCAGCACGTCGAAGCCGACGAGGTGCGACGTCAGAACGATCTGCGACATCACCTCGTAGAACTTCATGTTCTGCACGTTCGGCAGCGGGTTGTCCTGGCCGTCGATCGCGCCGGTCTGCAGGCCAGTGTAGGTCTCGGCATACGCCATGGGCGTCGGGTTGGCGCCGATCGAGCGGCCGAGCAGCTGCCATGCGTCGCCGGGCGGCATCCGCAGCTTGACCCCGGCCAGGTCCTCCGGTTTGTTGATCTTCTTTTTCGGCTTCAGGCCGACCTGCCGGGTGCCGAAGAAAGTCGGCCCCAGGATCTTCACCTTGACCTGGTCTTCGACCATCGTCTTCATCTGGGCGCCAAGGTCGCTGGCGAAGAATGCGTTCAGGTGGTTCGCGTCGCGGAAAAGGTAGGCCGACGTCAGGATCGACCACGCCGGAACCTGCTTGGATATGTCCTGCGGCGCGATGTTGCCCATCTCGAGGTTGTCCCGCTGCAGCGCGACCAGCTCGGTCCCCTGCTTGAACAACGATCCGCCCAGGTACGTCTCGACCGTGTAATCGGCCTCGATTTCCTTGGCGAAGACTTTCATCATGTCCGCGCGTATGTCCTTATCCGAGAACACGGCGGCGAAGCGAAGCTTGGGCTTGTCCTGCGCCCAGGCGGGAAAGACCTGCGATGCGGCCAGTGCAGCGCCGGCCTTCAGCACGGTACGACGGTCGAACTTGAACTCCATGACTTCCTCCTTGTTGAAGATTGCAACTACCGGGCTAGCACGCTGACTCGTGCCCGAGCCAACTCAAAATCATTTCCGCCACGATGCGCCGGCGTCCTGGCACATCTCCCTTGGCGCGCTTCCACAATGCAACATGAGCCGTGGCGTCATGCCGCACTGCGTTGACTGCGCTCCGTGTCACGCCGGCCGAAGCCTTTCTCGACGCCGTCGAGATGGCTTCGCGAGACGCGCAGCGCCAGAAGTGCAACTTCTTCCGGACCAACCGCCCGGGTAAGCGCGACGCGCGGGATTTCCAGCGCATATGGGATGTCCTGTGGCATGCATGCCAGGATGCCGCGCACATCGATGCCACCCTCCCCCGGGAACTGCCGCTCGTCGCGCGCCGTGTGGATGATGCCTTCCATCGTCGGAGGCACCTCCTTGGCGGCGTCGCAGACATGCGCAAAGCGGAACCATTCGCGTGGCAGCCTCGCGAGTTCGTCCGTGCTCGAGTCCGAGCGGCCCATGTGAAGCATGTCGACAAGGATACCGGCATTGCTGCGCTTTACGTCGCGAACGACTTTCGCCGCGGTGGCCAGATTGCCCGTCTCGGTCCAGTGCGGAAACTCGAGGCTTACGAAGATTCCCAGAGGCTTCGCCAGGTCACACATCCTGGCGAATCGGTCTGTGGCGCGCTTGCGATCGGGATCGGGCAGTTGGGCGATGATGTGCTTCGCACCGAGTTCCGCAGCGGCATCGAGAACCGGAATGAAACTCTCCGGTTCGAGCGCAGGGTCCATCCGAAACAGCTCGATGTCGAGAACCTCGATTCCGGTATCCGCAAGGCGCGCCTGCGTTTCCTTCATCAAAATGCGGTCGTTGGCCAGGTCGTAGAGCGGCTCGGCGGGCGTGACTCGCGTCAGGCGCAGGCCCACGTACCGGTAACCGGCGCGCGCGGCGACGTCGACAACCTGCGGAGGCGTCAGCGACAGTACCGTGAGATGAGCGAGCGAGTAATCGTGCCTCATGTTCGCGCTCCTGCAGTAGTGGCCATTTTCCCGAATCAATCCGCAGCGACCGTGCCGGTGCTGGCGTGATGCACTTTCTTGCCGGGCGAGTAGATGTCCATGATGTTCCAGTGTCCCGCCGTGGGCACCGGTTCGTTCTGCATGTAGGCGTCGATCACGAACGGGCGCTTCGACTTGATCGCGCGCTCCAGCGCGGGCTTGAATTCGGCGGCGGACTCGATCTTCACGCCTTCTACGCCGTAGGCCCTGGCGATCGCCGCGTAATCGGGTGACCACGGCTTGCCGTTCTTTTCGAACACCGTGCCGAACGTCGTGCCGTAATGCGCCTTCTCGAGGCCCGCGATCGTGCCGAAAGCGCAGTTGTTCATGATCACCCAGATGACCGCGATGTCTTCCTCGAACGCTGTGGCGAGCGCCGCCGGGTTCTGGCCGAAGCCGCCGTCGCCGATCAGCGCGATGACGACCTTGTCCGGCAGGGCGACTTTCGCGCCGAGCGCCGCGGGCGAGCCGAATCCCATCGTCGCGAATCCGCCGGGTGTAAACACGCTGCCCGGTGTGTAGATCGGGTATTGCTGGGCCATCCCATTCTTGTTCCAGCCCACGTCGGTGCAGAGGATGGAGTCGCGCGGCGCCACCGCGCGCAAGTCGGCCAGGATTCGCTCGGGTCGCATTGGCCACGCGTTGCTCTCCATCGCCTTCTTGTTGCCGGCGACGAACTGTTTGCGGTTGGCGGCCATCTCGGTAACCAGTTTCGGGCGCTGCACACCCTTGGGCGCCACCTTGCGCGCGACACGATTGAGCACGGTCAGCGCGGCTTTGAGATCGGCAACCGCGCCAATGGCCACGGGGTAATTGCGGCCGATTTCAGCCGGGTCGATATCGATGTGGATCAGCTTGGTCGGAGGAAACTTGAACGTGTATTCGTCCTCCCACGAACTGCAGTCGGCCTCCGAGAAACGCGTGCCGAGACCCAGAATCCAGTCGGCGCCCTTGCACTTGTCGTTGATATACTGGGTGCCCCAAAAGCCCGTCATTCCGAGGATCAGCGGATGGTCGTCAGGCAGCGCGCCCTTTCCCATCAACGTGTGAGCGACCGGCAGCGAGAGGTGTTCGGCCAGCTCACGCATCTCCTCCGCCGCGTCGGCCAGCAATATGCCGCCGCCGACGTACATGACCGGCGTTTTGGCCGCGAGCAACTGACGAATGATTTGTTCCGCGACCGCGTCGTCCAGCGACGGCTTGTGCAGCGACTTGGCATTGGCCAGCACTCGGGCGAACAGCTTGACGTCGACTTCCTTGGAGAACACGTCCATCGGAACGTCCACGAGGACCGGACCGGGCCGGCCGCTCTCCGCGAGCGTGAAGGCCTTTTCGATGATCTCGGGGAACAGGTGCGGCGAGTCCACGCGCCACGCGCGCTTGACGAACGGCCGATAGATCTCGTATTGCGACGCGTCGGCGTGCAGATTCACTTCCTGGTGCGGGTGCTTGCCGAAGTAATGCGTCGGCACGTCGCCGGCGATCACCACCATCGGGATCGAGTCGAGCGCGGCGTTCGCCACGCCGGTCGCCGCGTTGGTGAGTCCCGGTGAGAGGTGGCAGAGCACGACGGACGTCTTTTTTGTCGCCCGTGCATAGCCGTCGGCCGCGTGCGCTGCGATCTGCTCGTGCCGGGTGTTGATGAATTTGATCTTCTTGCTCTTGGACAGGGCCGCCAGCACGGCAATGTTGGTGTGCCCGCAAAGGCCGAAAATGTGCTCAATGCCGCGGGCCTCGAGGTATTTCACCAACTGGTTCGCGATCAGGTCTTTCATGGAGTGTTCCCTTAAGTTCCTGTTGGCCGCGGCCATACCGGCGGCATGTAGTCGTTCAGTCGTTGCCTTGCGGGGGCACGGCCCGCCGCGCCGGCCCGCTGTAGCGATATGGAATGTCCTTCGGCATCGGACCCATCATCCGTTTTCCGCGCTGTATCTGTTCCCATGCGTGCGCCAGGATGCCGACCGAGCGTGACAGGACGAACAGCCCCCTGCCCAGTTCCGGCTCGAAGCCCAGTTCGCAGAAGATGACCGCCGTGATGCCGTCGATGTTCATCGGGATGTGGCGGCTCGTGACGGCTTTCAGCGCATCCTCGACGGCCTGGCCGATTGCCGCCCAGCGCCCCGACACCGTGCCTGCGGCGACTGCGTTGGCCACGAGCGCGAACAGCGGCGCCGTGCGTGGATCGATCGGGTGGAAGCGGTGGCCGAATCCGGGAACGATCTTGTCGCCCGCCTCTCGGCGGCGGCGGATGATCGCTTCTGCCGCCGCGACCAGATCACCGTCAGCGCCAGCCGCGGCGTCAATTTCCCGATAAAGTTCCATGCACTGCTGCCCCGCGCCGCCGTGCACGTCGTCGAGTACGTTGATCGCCGAGGCCATCGCACCGTTGACCGGTAATCCGCAACTCACCGCCATGCACGAGATCGCAATGGACGGCGCGTGCGGCCCGTGGTCGACACCCGGCACCAGCGCAGCCTCCAGCAAGTCCGACTGGCCGCGCGTCGGAAGTTCGCCGCGCAACATCAGCCAGATCATGTCGGGAAAGCGGACATTGCCGATCAACTCCTCGATCGGATAGCCGCGAATCGCGATCTTGCCCGGATGAATGTCGATGATCGACGTATCCCACCACGCGCCGCATTCGTCGATCAATTCTTCGGGTGTCTTCTTCGTCATCGGG
>Ga0207691_10000490_pt1 | contig 39324 bp, 32 predicted proteins | sample KBSM13metaG_FD_184327 | JGI IMG/M metagenome (GOLD analysis project Ga0207691, IMG submission 184327) | Miscanthus rhizosphere microbial communities from Kellogg Biological Station, Michigan, USA - KBS M1-3 metaG (SPAdes) (version 2) | ecosystem: Host-associated > Plants > Roots > Rhizosphere >...
ACCCCGACGGCATGTCATGCCTCCGGCCCGCTTCCGGTGTCCGGGCGGCCCGTCTTCAGTCGTCCGCGGCGTGCCCGGATCGCCTTGTCTTCTTCCTTGATGAGCAGCTCGAGGTCCTTATTGTCGCCCGTCAACGGCCGCCACCATGAAAGTGTCGGGTCGGAATCGAGCAGGATGGTTCGGAACAAGAGCGTCAGGGGAACGGCGAGGACGGCGCCGACAGGACCCAGGACCACTGCCCAGAAGAGGACGGAGAAGAAGGTCAACGTCTCACTCAGCGACACCGCGTTGCCCACGTATTTCGGCTGGATGATCGACTGGATGATGCTGTTGATTCCGCCATAGATGATGATGACTGCCACGAAGGTCGGCCAGCCCCCGGTGAGATAGCCGAAGAACAACGGTGGGATGATGGCGATGAAATACCCGATGTTGGGGATGAAGCTGCAGATGAAAGACAGCAGCCCCCAGAGCAGGGCGCCGGGGATCTGCAGGATGACCAGAACCAGCCAGTTGAACAACCCCTGCGCGATTCCGAGGACCGTGGTGGCGACCATGTAGCGGCGTACACCGGTTCCGAAGCCGTTGAGCGCTGAAACCAGTGCCGGCCGGTGATAGTTCAGGTGAATCAAGAGCGCCGGCACGCGCGAGCCGTCAATCGCCATAAGAATGAGCATCGTCAGGATGATCACGAGGCTGGTCACCAGGCTTGCGACGTTTCCCAGGAGGCCGCCGAGGAACCCGACGATGCGGCCCGGCGTAAACCCGTTCAGGACTGCCTGGGTTTGCTCCGGGCCAAATCCTACAGATTCCAGCATCGCGGAGATCCTTGCGCCGAACTCGGCCATTTGGGGGGCGTATTGCGGCAGCAACGCGGAGAACTGGGCGAGTGAGGCAATCAGGACTGCGGCGAAGGCGGTCAGCAATCCGAAGACAGCCGCGATTGTGGTTCCGGTGGCGATGCCCCGGGAAATTCCCCGTGCCTGCATCCAGCGGCGCAGCGGATGGACACAAAGCGTCAGCACGAAGGCAAAAAAGACGGGGGTGACTATTCCCTGGATCGCGCCGAGGCCGAACGCTGCAATCGTCGCGCTGGCCAGGGCGAGCAGGATTATTACGGTACGGGGGAGGGCCGAACGTGGATTGGATTCCGATGGTTCCGGCTCCATGAGCCCTCCTTGGTTCAGCCTAGCCATATCTTAGAAGCCTCATGGCCTCATGAATAGCGAGTTGGCCAGGCCTGCTCCTCGCGCCTCAACCCGGAGTCAGACGACGATCTTGCTCTTGATCTGGGCAAACTCCTCTGCACTGATGGTTCCCGCGTCCATGAGTGCTTTGGCTTTGGCGATCTCCTCGGTGGGGCTGGCCGTGGCGACACTGCGGATGTAGGCATCGGTTTCCTGCTGGGATTTGCGGGCCCGCGCCATTGACCGCTCCGCCATGCCCTTGCCCCGGGCAATCATGTATGCCAGCACGGTCAGGAACGGTATGAAGACCAGAAGGACGATCCAGACGGCTTTCCACCAGCCGCTGAGTTCGTTGTCGCGGAAGAGGTCGCCGATCACCATGAACACTGCATACAGGAAGGCGATAATCGCATAGAAGATGAACAACCACCAGAGAATATCCCAAAAGTTCTCGAAGAAATTCATTTTGGCTTCCCTACTTTCGCTTGGTGCGGCGTCGCCTACGAACGCAGCCTTGGATGGGAATGGGTTTCACCGCGGATATCCCGGAGGACCCGGGCTAGCACTTGGCGTCATTCGAGAGATCGCTGATGGCGGCCTGCACGTTCGCGGCTTCGTCCTTGAGCGAGTTGGCCGCCTGCGTCAGGGTGGCGTCGTCGGGAACGGAGTTCACAGCAGAGGTGAACTTCTGTTGGGCAGCTTTAACGGCATCCACCCGATCTTTGGCCGCGTCGCTGGCCGCGTTGACCAGATCGTCGTAGCTCTTCCGCACCTGATCACGGGCCGCCTGGATCTGGCCGATCGTGGCGCCTGGCTTGAGGGAGTCCTTGAAATTCGTCAGGGCTGTTGAAAAGCCAGTGGCCGCAGCGCAAACCGGTGAAACGCTCGCCGTCGGGCTCGCGCTGGGGCTGCTGCTGGGTCCCGAGGTGGCGCAGCCGGCGAGCAGCGCAACCGCCGCCCCGAGCGCAGACATTCGCGCGAGGACTGGTTTTGGTGTCGACATTGGACTCACCTCTCCATGGGCTTTCGCCTGGCAGCCCAATCACTGGCAGGTACCACCAGTGTTGGGTGAGGGGCCCGCTTGCGCGTCACCCGCCGCGGGTGATCCTTTCACGCCGCTCCCCATGCCAGGCACGCCGCTGACCAGCGGGGACGCGACGCCGGAACTATCGAACACGGGTGGGACCCCATTACCTCCCACTCCGCGGCCCGAATCACCCCGGGGTGATGATGTGCCCGCTCCGTCGCCGTGATGGACTGCAGTCCACAACTGAGGGAGGATGCCATGTGTCGTTGGCTAGCGTATTCGGGTTCGCCGGTGCAACTGGAGGAGCTGTTGTACAAACCGACCAACTCGCTCGTGATGCAGAGCAAGCACGCTCGAATGGGCGTTGAAACCACCAACGGGGACGGCTTCGGCGTGGGCTGGTACGGATCCGCGCCGTATCCCGGGTTGTTCCACAGCACGGAGCCCGCGTGGAATGACCGCAACCTCCGCGAGTTGTCGGCCCAGGCGTCGGCCGGCCGGGTCTTCGCGCACATTCGGGCCTCGACCGGATCGGCGGTCCAACAGACCAACTGCCATCCATTCCGCCACGGCAGCTGGCTGTGGATGCACAACGGACTCATCCGGGAGTTCCCGACGGTGAAGCGCGACTTGGCCATGGCCGTTGAGCCATCGCTCTTTCCGCTGATCGAGGGAGCCACGGACTCAGAGCTCTTCTTCTTCCTCGCCCTGACCTTCGGGCTGGAGCAGGACCCCAGGGCGGCCGTAGCTGCCGCGGTTGGACTGATTGAAGACGTCGGCCGGCGCCACGGGATCGAGCAGCCAATCCAGATGACAGTGGCCACGACCGACGGCGACACCACCTGGGCGTTCCGCTACTCGAGTGAACGGCAGTCCCGGTCGCTGTTCCACAGCACCGACGTCGCGACCCTTCGCGTCCAGTACCCGGAGAACCCGTTGCTTCATGACCTGGCGGACAACGCGCGCCTGGTCGTCTCCGAACCGCTGGGGGATCTCCGCGGGGCGTGGCGGGAAGTACCCGAAGCCACCTGCGTGGTGGTGCACGGCGCCGGCGAGGACCTGTTCCCGTTCACGCCGACCGCCCCCTAGTGCCGGCGGCGGAGCCCCCCTCAGGGTCTGCGGCGGGTGCCGCTGCCGCGCAGCACCGGCTGGCGCGGCGCTAACTGGTGGTCCGGTCCCGCCGGTCCTTCACGCGCCGGTTCCTCCGGCGTCGGGCGCCCGGGGGATGGGAGTCGTGGGATACGTGTCATCGGGAGGGCCGCCCGCCGTGACCGGCTCACCGGCTGGCTCGGTGCCGGACTCGACACTGGACTCACTGCCGGGCTCGACGCCCGGCTCGCCTCCGGGTTCGGCGCCCGGCACGCCGGCTACGGCCGGCCGGCACAGCAGTTCGACCACGAGAATGACCAGCACGGCCAGGACGGCCGTCCAGATGGCGACGGCCGCCGTCGGGTCCTGCCAAAAGATCAGCACCAGCACAGCGATGCCGACGACGGTGGCTTCGATGATCCGCCGGTAGCGGGCCAACCAGAGCTGCCATGGCTTGGCCTGGCCGCCGCCGATCTTGCCGGTGATGTAGTCGCCCGCAGTCGCCAGGCCGTGCCGGACATACTCCGCGGGACGCGAGTGGCCGCCCAGAAATGCTGCCAGGGCGATCAGCAGTCCGACGACGAAGACAAGGCGCAGGCTGGTGCGCAGCGGTACCAAGAGCGCCTCGACCAGGCTTTCTGCCGCCGCTGGGGAGACAGCACTCGTCGGAATCGAGTTCAGGACGTAGCTTCGCCCGATCACAAGGGACAGCGCCAGCACCGCCATCGACACCGCCACGGCCAACCCCACGCCGCTCGTCGTGCTCCGTCTCCGGCCCCGGGGGGCAACGGCAATGGCGCCCACGGCGCTGAGCACCGTCAGCCACGCCAGTATTGGGCCGAGCCGGTCCAGGGTCCGGATGGTTTCCGTGGCACGGACCAGTTCAGGCGACTGGAACAGGGCGATCTGCGCGTCAACTTCCGGGATCCTCGAGGCGATATCCACCCCTTGCTGGACAAGGAGAGTCTTGACCCGGGCGATGATCTCTTTCGTGGAAATCGACACCGTGCCGTTCTCATCAATACTGACCGTGCCTCCCGTACTTCCCGTGGCAAGGTTGACCAGCCCCTGGTGCGCGACCCGGTTCACCTGGATCCAAAGGTCCTGGAACTGCGGTGTCGCCACGAATCTGGCAACGGCGGTATGGATGAGCGTTTTGGTCTGCTCCGCTAGCATCGGGGCCAGCCCGGTGAGCACGGCCGCCACGCGGGGCGCCGTTTTAGCGAGCTCGTTCAGGGCATCGCGCGTGATGGTCTGGAAATCCACGGCGTCGGTGATCTGTTGGGTGACCTTGTCGGCGATTTCGGCCTGGATCGCAGGATCCGAGGCCAACGGTGCGACGGTGGCGACGTAGCGATCGGTGTCGATGACTTCGCTGCGCAGGTAAAGGGCCGGAACTGTCGCGAAGGCCAACAGGCCGGTGATAACCACCAGCACGATTGCCACAATGCGCCGGGCCAGCCCCGTATGCCGCACGGCCGGCCTCGGCGGGGCCTTGCGGGCAGTGTCCCGTTCCTGCTGGAGACGGGCGACTTCGGCCCGTAACCGCAGAATTTCTTCCTGTTCCGGGCTAGCGGGGCCAGCGGGCTGATCGTTCAGCGTCATGAGGGGATCCGCCTTAGCTTGTGTTCCGCGGCTGGGCATTTCACGGCTATTTTCATTGTTCACTCGGCGTGCCGGTCCAGCCCCACCCACACAGGGTGATCTGTCACGCCGGGGAAGGGCCCGCCACGGCCGTCCCTACGGGCTGGACGCCGCGCGTCGGACGTGCAGAGTGGCGCACCGAATCCCGGCACTGCCCGCGAAATTTCAGCCGGCCGGCCCGCTGTCATCCGTTTTGGGTGATGACGGCGGCGGATTCAGGATTCGCCGCCCAGACGCCGCCCGGCCGCGAAGAACGCGACTTTTGCGATCAATAGGAGTGCACCTAAATCGGCAATCATTTGGACGGACACGACACCCCTCGCCAGCTGGCTTACCGGCGTAATATCCCCGAACCCGACGGTGGCAAACGTGGAAGTGGTGAAGTAAAGGGCATCAGTTCGGCTCAGGGGCTCGCTAAACGCCGCCGCAGATGTGATCGACATTGATGTGTAAAGGAGCGCGAAGAGACACAAAAACATCAACAGGGTTTCGGCGACAGCCGCGGCCGCCCGAACCCTCGGAATATGCGCCACGAGTATCAGCCGCAATTGAATTGCCAGGACTGCGAAAAAGACCAGCACGACACCCGCCAGACGGATCCAGGCGGCCGCGGGATCGGCGTCATTGAATCCCCCGACGGGAATAAAGAAATACAGGGCGAGGACCACAACCGAAAATGCGACGAGACGTGCAATCGCGAAAATAATGACCCGCCTGCGGTCGGCCTTGTCGAGGTCATGAAGGAAAATCGGGTCTGTCGGGCTGCCGTGCTTCATAGGCATGACTGATGATACAGCCGGGCACCCAATTCGTGCCGTGCCGCAATCGGGTCGTCCTAATCGCCGTATTGTCGCGCTATGGAGCGGCGCACAAGGGGTCTTTGCGCCCTGTTGGTGCCCTTTTGCCCCCACCTAGCATGTGGAATGTGAGAGATAGGCTAGAAACCGAATGGATACCGGGCCCACAGTTCAAGATCCGCCCGCCTGTGCGCGGTCTCGGAGCGCTGGAGCGTCCACGCCTGGAAAGCGCCCTGTCCGCGGCCGCAGATTCGCACCGCCTGACCCTCGTTGCGGCCCCGGCCGGCTACGGCAAGTCCACGTTCCTGGGTGATTGGGTCCGCAAGTGCGCTCTGCCGTGCGCATGGCTGTCACTTGACCGGTTCGACACGCAGCCCGCGCGGCTCTTTCACGGTGTCGTTGGGGCGATCCAGTCCGCGGCGAGCAAACTGCCGTTGCCCGGAACCGACGCCCTCCTGGCTCTTGACCCGAGCCTTGCCCATGACCGGGCGGCTTCCTACGACCTTCTCCTCGGGGCACTCGAGCACCTCACCGAACCGATTGTCCTGGTGATCGATGACGTCCATTTGGCCGGACCTGGGCTTGCGAACGGAATCGTCGGGGTGCTCGCAGCATCGGCACCCCCCTCACTGCGGCTGGTCCTCTCGGGACGCGGCCATACGTCCATCCAGCTCGAAAGATTCCGGTACGGCGAGGGACTGGGTGAACTTCGCGCCGCCGAACTGGCCTTCACGCGGGAGGAAGTTGCCCAGTTCGCCAGTGCGCTGGGACAGGATCAAACGTTCGACGCCGGGTCGCTCTGGAAGATGACTGCCGGCTGGCCTGTGGCAGTCCACGCCAGCCTGGTCACGTTGGCGCAGGCGCGCAACGTGCCGCTTGCAACGCCAGGCTCCGCGCCGACGCACGTCCCGCTCGCCGACTACGTCGCAGAAGAGATCCTCGACCAGATCGAACCATCGCTGGCCGAATTCATTCTCAGGGCCACTACCAGCGACTGGCTCGGCCGCCGGCTCGCCGTCGAACTCGAAGGCCGTCCCCGCGGCGGCGTGCTGCTTGAGGAATGCCTCCGTAACGGGCTCTTCATCGAGGAGCACGAATACCGTGCGGGCGAATCGATGTTCCGGTGGCATTCCCTCTTCGCGGCGCAGTGCCGGCGCATCCTGCAGCGGCGCGACCCTCTGCTCGCCGAGCGTCTGCACCGCGTGGCGGCGAGGTACTACCAGGACGTCGACGTCGTCGAGGGCGTCGCCCAGGCGCTGCAAGGAAGCGCACCCCGGCAAGCCGTGATTTCCCTCGGCGCCCATTGGCTCGAATTCCTGCTCGGAAACGACGTGCAGACCCTTGAACGGCTGTGCCTGGATCTCCCCGCACCGTGGGGCGAGGATCCGGAGATCCTGATGATCCGTTCGGTCTGCCGTGCCCTTTCCGGCGACGGCACCGCCGCAGCCGAGCTAACCGACCGGGCGCTGTCGCGGACCTTCGCGCTGGACGCAATTCGACGCCGGAGACTGGAGAGTTACCGGGCGCTCTACGAGCCGCTGCCTGCCGACGGCCGCCTGGACCCGCACACCGAGACGGACGACGGCCAGTCGACGACGGACATTTCAGGAGACGGCCGCTCCAGCTCCTTCTCGACAGGACTCTTCCTGCTGGCCCAGGCAGAGTTCCGGCTGCACCGCACCGGCGAACTTGCGACGGCGCTGCTCCAGGCAACGGCGGCCACCGGCAACCCGGAACAGCTGGAAGCCGTGGAAATCTGCGCCCAGGCCGAGCTCGCATTGGCTCACGCCATCGCCGGTAACCTCGTGAGCGCCGACGAACTTGGCACGGCGGCGTTGGAACGGGGAGAGGCGCTGGGTTGGAATTCGCGGCAACGGATGGCTCCGGCCTGGCTGGCCCGGGGCATCGCGTGCTACTGGAATGATGATCTGAAGGCTGCGCGGACCTGCCTTACCAAAGCACAGCGATTGGGCAGCGAGCTGTTACCGACGGGTCCGCTCAGCGCCATCTATCGGGTCCTGGTTGATTGCGCCGCCGGCGACCTGCCCCGCCTGGCCGACTCCGGTGCGGCGCTGGAGTCCTTTCACGGGCGGGGACGGTACGCCGTGTCATGGAATGCCCTGGAGACCATCGCGGTGGCGAAAATTGCCGAAGCCAGGGGCGACCGGGACGGAGCTTTGCGGACCGTCCAACCACTGGGTGCCGGGGGGCACGGCGCATTGGCGGATACGCTGCTGGCGGAGTTGCTGCGCCGCGAAGGTGACACCGCCGCTTCGCAACGCTGTGCCGAGTCACTGGCCGAACGCCGCGGCAGCTCATATATCGACACCTGCCTGAGCCTGACCGAGGCGATCATGGCCCATGGAGCCGGAGATGCCGCGGCGGCACACGAGCGGATTGAACATGCTGTCCTCCGTGCCGAGCCTGAAAACGTCCTGCGTCCATTCGCCGAACGGAGAGAGGAATTGGCGGATCTGCTCGTGGAGCACGCTGTATGGGGCACAGCGCACGAGTCGTTCATCGCAGCGCTGATGGCACGCGAGGCACAGGGTGAGACCCGCCTTCGTGCGCAGTCCTACTGGAACCTGACCGAGCGCGAACGCGAAGTCCTTTCCTACATGCGCTCCATCATGACCGCTGCTGAAATTGCCGAGGCGTTGTACATTTCCGTGAACACGGTCAAGACCCACGAACGGTCCATTTACCGCAAACTCGGGGCGGTAAGCAGGCGCGACGCGCTCAAGACGGCCGCCAAGCGTGGCATCGTCTGAACCCCGCGGCAGCCTTGATGGCCTTCGCGGTGAGGCACCGGTCCCGGATGGGGTCAGAGGCCCCTAGCCGCCGCAAACCGGCAGTGAAAGTCTGGAACCATGAAAAAAGTTGATCCCTTTGTGATCGTGATCGGATTTGACGGCTCGAAGCAATCACATGAGGCCCTGGCGTGGGGTGTTGAAGAGGCCCGGTACCGCAATGCGGAGCTCCGGGTCCTGACCGTCTGGAACAAGGCGCCAATGGCGTGGTATCCGGCGATGCTGGAAACGGCGGCAGGCGAAATCGTGGCGGAGGACTCACCGGAGCAGCAGGCTGAAGCGCTGGGCGCCGAGGCGGCGAAATCCGCAGTGGGTGTCAATGTCGTGACGCGGTCCATCAAAAACGACTCAGCGGCCTCGGCAATACTTGAGGCCGCACGGGAAGCCGACCTGGTGATCGTCGGCTCCCGCGGCCACGGCGGTTTCGCCGGGCTGCACATCGGATCGGTCTCCGCCCAGGTGGCCAGCCACTCTCCGTGCCCTGTCCTGGTGATCCGGCCGAAGGCTTCCTGAGCGTCCGGGCCGCTGGCACGGACATCCGGCGGCAGTGCCGCGTGCCTGCTCGGTGGTGAGCACCCGATGCCAGCGAGCCGGGAGGGCTACCGTCGGCGTATGACCGTCCTGGACTGGCTGATGGATTCAGATCCTTCACTTCGGTGGCAGGTGTTGCAGGATCTCAGCAACGCCGCGCCCGAGGCCGTTACCGCAGAGGGCGCGCGGGTAGCGACCGAAGGCTGGGGTGCCCGCCTGCTGGCATTGCGGGACGAGGACGGCTGTGTGGGTTACGTGCTGCTAGGGCAGAACCTTGTAAAGGTCGATCACCGTCTCTTCGGGCGGAGCGGCGAAGCCGCCCTCAATACCCGCCTGCATCCGGGGCAGGAGGATCGTGTCCCGGAATATTTCCCAGCTTTCTTTCGATTCGTGGACTGCCATGACCGTCCAGCCACCCTCGGACGCCCCGCCGGCGTGGAAGATCTGACCCTCGGGCAGGAGCCCCGCGCCCGGATGGACGGCTGCAAGCGACGCCTCGTATTGTTCCTTGGTGCCTCCCGGGAAGAAGTGCACGATTCCGTAGGGCGTGGTGGCCATAACAACTCCTAGGCTGGTGGATTGGACGGGACAAGGCCAGTCCTAGACGCCGCCACCGGGCGTGTCAAGGGCTCGCGGAAGCAGGCGGGGCTCCGGGGACCCGCGTGCCCCGCAAGTTCAACATGATGAGCCTTGATCCCAACGCCGCGGCGGCCTTTCCGCTGGTTGGCAGGGCCGGCGGTTGGCAGGTCCGCGGTCAGCCGTCCGACAGGGTCCGGACGTCCTCGGCCAGGGCAGCCCGGTAGCCAAGGTTTCGTGAGACTGCCCTCGCGGTGGCCATCACCGCCGGAGCCAGGACGTTGGGCGGGGTGGTACCGTCCGGTACCACGATCGACAGTGCGGCCACCACCGTGCCCTGGGCATCAAAGACGGGCGCCGCCACGGAAACAGTCAGGGACGGCGCGGACCGGCGGATCATGGCAATCCCCGTCCGGTGGACGTCGGACAGGGTGCGCCGCAGCTGGCCCTCCGGCATGGGAGCCACGCCCGGTTCAGTTTCCGCGGGTTCCCTGAGGATCTTTTCCTGGAATGCCGCGTCCGCGCCGGCCATCAGGACCAGGCCGACGGCCGTGGAGCGCAGGGGGAGCCGGCCGCCCACCCGGTAGGCGACTTCCGTGGCCTGCTTGGAGGAAAGCCGTTCGATCAGGACGGCCTGGTCTTTATCCCGCACGGCCAGCAACACGTGATGGCGCGTCACCTCGAAGAGATCCTCAAGGTAGGGCAACGCGATTTCGCGGATCCCGTGGCCCCTCGGGGAGAGGGACGCTATTTCCCACAGCCGGACGCCCACAACGTAGCGTCCGTCGTCGAGCCGTTCCAGAGCGCCCCAGGCGACCAGCCGGGCAATGAGGCGCAACGCCGTCGGGGCGGGCATTTGCGCAAAACGGGCCATCTCTGACAGGGTCAGCGCCCGGCGGCGGTCCGTGAAGACGGCGAGCAGGCTCAGGGCCCGGTCTATCACCGGTTCGCCCTGTTTGGGCCGCTTGCCGCGCGCGGGAGCGGGGGTTCCGGGCCCGGCGCTGTCCGGATCCCTTTCCGGGGCTGCTGTCATTTAAAACCGTTCCTAGTTCATCGCCAGTGACCCCCACCACAATAGTGTTTCGCCCAATGAAACTCCTAGCCGGTACTCCATGGCTGCGGCACTGTTGGGGTGGGGCGTCGACTGCGCCGGCGCCGGTTCAAACGGACGCGGTAACCCTCGTCCCGGCAATGCTGCCGAGGAACTTGGCACTCTCCTTCGGGGTCCGTTCCTGCGTGGCCCGGTCCACCGCGATGAGGCCAAACTTCGGACCGTAGCCAAAGATCCACTCGAAGTTGTCGAAGGCTGTCCAGGCGATGTAGCCGCGGACGTCGATGCCGTCGGCCAGGCAGGACGCCACGCCGGCGACCGCCGTGCGGAGGTAGGCCAGTCGCTGAGAGTCGTCGTCGGTCGCCAGGCCGTTCTCCGTGACGATGACAGGGATGCCGGCGACGCTGGCTGCCTCCCGAATGGTCGCTTCGAGGGCCTCGGGGTAAATTTCCTCGCCCATCTGGTTCGTCGCGGCTCCCTCGGGGGCCGGCATCACCCCGACCGGACCGAAGACCGTCCGGCCGTACGTCTGGATCCCCACGAAGTCGTCGTCGCGGGACGCCACGAGGAAGCGTTCGTTGACCTCTCGACGGATCCTGTCCGCCCGGTCCTGGCCGCCTTCGGCTGCCTGGATGTCGGTGTTGGCCAGGGTCCACCCGACCGGGAGCTCCGGCCGGATCGCCTTGATGGCGGCCCGGCCCTGCCGGTGTGCAGCAAGCTTGATGTCGAAGCCAGCCTCGGAGACCGTGAACTGGAAGGGTGCCACGCGGCTTGCGTCGATCCCGAGCCGGTCTGCCGCGGCCGCCCACAGCGGCACCTCTGCCCTGCGTTCGGGGGCCTCGCCGCCCAGGCCAAGTTCCTTGAGGAGCCACGGGAGGTTGGGCTCGTTGACGGTGCAGGCGACGCCGATGAGATCGCCGAGGTGCCTCATGGCCCGGTCGCAGTAGCGGGCGAACCGTTCGGGGGTCTGCGGGTCCTCCCAGCCGCCGGCCGCCAGGAGCCACCTGGGTGACGTGAAGTGATGGAAGGTGACTACCGGGATGAGCCCGTGCTCATGGCAGGCCTCCAGCACGCGGCGGTAATGGTTGAGTTCCGCCACCGAGAAGTAGCCTTCCTCTGGCTCGATGCGGGCCCACTCCAAGGAGAAGCGGTAACTCGTGAACCCCAGGCCGGCGATCAGGGCAATGTCCTCGCGGTACCGGTGGTAGTGGTCGACGGCGTCCCCGGACGGTTCGGCGAAGATCGTTCCGGGGAGCCTCTCCAGGAACCAGCAGTCACTGTTGACATTGTTTCCCTCGACCTGGTGGGCTGCCGTGGCGAGGCCCCACAGGAAATCGTGCGGGAAGGCAAAAGAGTCGGTCATCTGGTTCCTTTCGATCTGAGCGCCAAGCGACTGTGCATGGGCTGACTGTCCATCCTCCGCGGTCAATGCCAGGGGAGGTCGGCCGTTTTCATTGGTTGAAAGACTCATCGCTGGTCCCGCGGACATCGCGCGTCCATTCGAGACCCGTCCGGAGTGACCCTCACCACAATACTTTTCCAATCAATGACATTCTCGTGTTTCCGTTTGAGGCGTCGCCGTGATCCTTGAGTGAGCCGGTCGCCGAGACCCATCTGACGAGAGGGGCACCGGCGCAACGGCCCGGAAGCTGGTCACGGACGATCGGTATACAGGCCGCCGGGCTCCCCACGGATGTTGACCCCCGTTTGCTGAGAAAGAATGCGAAGGCGCACTACATGAAACTTCTGAACTCCACCGCACGACGGAGCGCGGCCGTTCTGGCCGGGGCGCTTCTCATGAGTTCGCTCACCGCCTGTGGCGGCGGGACCCAGGCGGCAACCGCCGTCAACAAAGACACATTGACCATCGCCGTCGACAGCGACAGCGCTTCCTTCGGCTTCGATCCGCTGCGTGTCGCCGACGCGCAGCGGCAGTTTTTTGAAGGCCTCTACGAAAACCTCATGACCCTGCAGCCGGACGGTTCCGTTGGACCGGGCTTGGCCAAGGAGTTCAGCTACAGCGCGGACAACACGGTCCTTACGCTGACCCTCAAGGAAGGCGTCATCTTCACGGACGGCGCTACCCTGGATGCGGCTCTGGTGAAGGCAAACCTGGACCGCCGCAGCGACCCCGCACTCAGTGCCTACTCCGCAATCGCCAAGGGCGGAGCCCAGGAAATCACTTCGGTGAGTGTTGTCAGTCCCACGCAGGTGGCCATCAAGTTCGCCAAGCCGCAGCCAGGGTTCGAAAAGAACCTCGCCTCCACCATGGGCATGGTTGTCGGCAAGAGCGGTGTTGCCGATACGGCCAGCCTCGGCAAAACCCCGGACGGCTCCGGTCCCTACACGCTCGACCCCTCCACGGTTAAGGGCAACAAGTACGTCATGGTGAAGAACGACAAGAACGCCGACGCCGCAGACTACGCCTACAAGAAGATCACCTTCAGCGTCATCCAGGATCCCCAGGCGCGCGCCAACGCGCTCGTCTCCGGCCAGGCCGACGTCGCCATGCTCACTTCCCCCACAGTGGACTTCGCAAAGTCCAAGGGCCTCGGCGTGTCCCAGATCGGTGGAACGCTGCACACCATGGTTTCCTTCGACAAGACCGGAAAGACCGCTCCCGCCTTTGCCAGCGAGAAAGTCCGCCAGGCGTTCCAGTTCGCCATCAACCGCCAGTCACTGGTGGACGCACTGCACAAGGGCGACATCGCGGCCTGGAATGCACTTCCCAAGGATTCCGCGGGCTTCACCGATGAGCTGAACACCAAGTTCGCCTACGACCCGGCGAAGGCCAAGAGCCTGCTGGCCGAGGCCGGCTACGGCAACGGCTTCGAGTTCACCATTGTTGGCAGCGCTGAAACCCAGACGGACCTGCAGGCCGTCCAGAAGGATCTGGCCGCCGTCGGAATCAAGATGAACATTAAGATGGCGTCCTCCACCGATGAAGCCTTCGCGGCAGTCGCGACCACGCCCCTCGGCTACGCCGCACTCGGCTGGGACAACCCGGTGGGGCTGATGTACGGGGTGGTCCTGAACGGTTTCACCAATGTGCAGAAGGCCTCCGATGAGCAGTTGACTGCGGCTACGGGCGAAGCCGCGGCCGCGAAGGACGACGCCGCCAAGAAGACCGCCCTCACCAAGCTCAACACCCGCCTGGTGGAATCCGGCTGGATGATCCCGCTCTATGAGTCACTCACCAACCAGGGTTACAACACCAAGAAGGTTCAGCAGGTGAAGTTCGCAGGTTCGAACGCCTACCCGCTTCTCTCGTCCTACGCACCGGCTAGCTGATCACCGAACCTGCCGGACGGCCACCCCGACTCTGGAACGGGCAGCCGTCCGGCAGGTCCTGACCGATGGAGGTCACCATGGCACTATTCATCACCAAGCGTCTGCTGATGGCGCTGGCCACCGTGCTGGTGGTCGCGGTACTGGCATTCCTGCTGGTGCACGCGATGCCCGGCAGCCCCGGCGCTGTGTCGCTCGGCGCCGGGGCCTCCCGGGAGGCGATTGACGAGGTCAACGGGCGGCTCGGCTGGAACGATCCTCTCCTCTCCCAGTTCTTCCGCTGGCTCGGCGACGCCGTCCAGGGCAACCTCGGCACGTCCCTGATCGATGGCCGCTCGGTTAGCGCGGACCTGGGCAACAGGCTTCCGGTGACGGCATCACTCGCGGCTGGCGCCACCGTCCTGAGCGCGATCCTCGGGATCGGCCTGGGCGTGAGCGCGGCGGTCCGCGGTGGCCTGGTGGACCGGATCGTGGGCGGGATCTGCGGCCTGGCCGTGGCCCTGCCTGCCTTCTGGATCGGCATCATCTTTGTGTACCTGTTCGCCGTGCAGTCCTCGGTCTTTCCCGCCACCGGCTACGTGCCGTTCGAGGTCTCACCGCAGGACTGGGGCATGTCCCTGGCCCTTCCTGTCATCACACTTGCCGTAGGCGGCGCGGCCTTCATCGCCCGCCAGACCAGGGCCTCGATGCTTGAGGCGTTGCAGCAGGAGCACATCCGGACGCTGCGTGCCACGGCCACACCGACCTGGAAAATCCTCTACATCCACGCCCTGCGCTACGCCAGCCTCCCCATCGTGGCCGGCATCGCGCTGCAGTTCATCGGCCTGTTCGGCGGCTCCGTCATCGCGGAGCAGCTCTTCGCCATGCCCGGCCTGGGCCAGGCCGTCCAGACCTCCGTCAGCACCCACGACGCTCCCGCCGTCCAGGGCGTGGTGGTCATCGCCACCGTCGTGGTGGTGGCCGTGAATCTCGTGCTGGAACTCGCCACCAAGTTCCTCGACCCGAAGTTGCGTGCCTCATGATCCCCAACGTCGCCCCCGCTCCTGCCGACAGTGCGCCAGCCACGGCTGCCGCAGCTGTGCAGCCCAAGTCCGGCCAGCGGGCCGCCTTCAGCAAAATTTCCGCAAGCCGGCTCTTCGCCTCGCCCGGCGGCGTGGCCGGCGTCGTATGGCTGGCAGCCCTGGTGGTTGCCTCGCTGACTGCCCAGTGGTGGCTACCCTACAAAACGGAGGACCAGGACTTCACCGCTGTCCTGTCCGGTCCCACCGCCGCGCACTGGCTCGGCACCGACGAACTCGGCCGGGACCTCCTCAGCCGCATCTTCGCTGCCGCCGCAGGCACCCTGGGAACCTCACTGATCACGGTGATTGTCGGCGTCGTGCTCGGAACCGCCCTGGCCATGGTGGCCGCCGGCAGAGGCCAGACGGAAGGAGGGATCAGCCGCGTCACCGAGGTCATGATGTCGCTGCCCGGCACCGTCATCATCCTGGCAGTTATCGGTGCCGTGGGAACCAACATCCCGCTGATCATGGCCATCTTGGGCGTCCTCATTTCCGCCGGCATCTACCGCGTCATGCTGGGCCAGGCCAAGTCGCTCCAGTCCCAGCTGTACGTGGACGCGGCCAAGGTGGACGGCGTCAGCACCCTGGGGATCAGCCTCCGCCACGTTTTGCCCGGACTGACCAACACCATCGTGGTCCAGTCCGCCCTCATCTTCGCTGTCGGCATGCTGATCCAGGCCGGCCTGGCGTTCATCGGCTTCGGCCCGCCCATCCCGCAACCCAGCTGGGGCGGCATGATCCAGGGCGCTTCCCAGCACGTCTACGACGCCCCGTGGCTGATGGTTCCCACCGGTGCGGTCCTTGCCCTGACCGTCCTGGCCGCCAACGCGATCGGCAACGCCCTGGGGAAGGCGCCGAACACTGGCGTCTCGCACCTGCCGTCGGCAGCGGCGCGCCGCCAGCGTTCTGTTGCAGCGGGCGCCGCGGCCTCGGTGGCCGAGGCGGGAGCCATCCCGGCCAAAGGCCACCTGAGCGTCCGCGGACTCTCTGTAGGGGTCGACGGCGGGACTCCGCTGGTCACGGACGTCTCGTTCGACGTCGGGCCGGGAACCGTGTTGGGCCTGGTGGGGGAATCCGGCTGCGGAAAGACCATGACCGCGCTATCGCTGCTGGGCCTGCTGCCCGCCGGGGTCTCCGCCACCGGCGGCCAGATCCTGTGGAATGGCAAGAACCTGGCCGCCGCCACGGAGCGCGAGATGGAAGGCATCCGCGGCCGGGACATCGCCCTGATCTCGCAGGAACCCATGCGGGCCCTGGATCCCATGTTCACCGTGGGCTACCAGCTCACCGCGGCCATCCGCCGGCTGCGGAAGGTGGGCAAGGCCGAGGCACATGCCGAAGCCCTCAGCTTGCTCGAAAAGGTGGGCATTGTGGACGCCAAACGCATCCTCAAGACCTACCCGCACCAGATCAGCGGCGGCATGGCCCAGCGCGTCGCCATCGCCCTGGCACTGTCCGGCCGGCCCAGGCTGCTGGTGGCCGACGAACCCACCACAGCGCTGGACGTCACCGTGCAGGCCGAAATCCTCTCGCTGCTGCGCTCCCTGGTGAAGGACACCGGGATGTCCGTGGTGATGGTCACCCACGACCTCGGCGTCGTGGCGGACATCTGCGACAACGTCGCCGTGATGTACGCCGGCCAGGTGGTGGAAAGCGGCCGGACCGCCAATATTCTCGACAACCCCCGCCACCCTTACACCTTGGCGCTTCTGGCCGCCGACCCGCACGCCAACACCGCGGCGGACATGCCTGAACGGCTGGCCACCATCAGCGGCCAGGTTCCGCAGCCAAAGGACTGGCCCACGGGCTGCCGCTTCATGGCGCGCTGCCAGTTCGCCGGCTCCGCGTGCGCCGCCCCGGTGCCGCTGCTGCCTTCCGGCTCCGAAGACGGACTGGTCCGCTGCGTCAAGGCGGACGAACTGGCGGTGGAGGGCCTGGAATGGCTTGCCACCGAAGTGCCCACTCACCGAGTACTGAAAATCGTCGAAAAGGACCTGGCATGAGCATCGAGACGGCAGAACGGCAGGACACGGCGCCAGTTGCGCCGGAGCAGCCCATGCTGGAGGTCAAGGACCTGCTGGTCCGGTACGGCCGCGGCCGGAAAGCTGCAGCAGCCCCGGCAGCGGTGGACGGCGTCAGCTTCTCCATCCGTCCCGGCGAGACCGTAGGCCTGGTGGGGGAATCCGGCTCCGGAAAATCCACCATCGGCAAGGCGATCCTTGGCCTCCAGAAGAGCGCCGGCGGCACCATCAGCTACCAGGGCAAGGACATCACCTATGCCGGTGCTGCAGAGCGCCGCGCCCTCGGCGGTGAACTGCGGGCGGTCTTCCAGGACCCCAACTCCTCGCTGAACCCGCGCCAGAGCATCGGTGCTTCGCTGGCGGAGCCGCTGCGGATCCGCGGGGTTACGGCCGCAGTGGCGCGCGAAAAAGCCGAAGCCATGCTCGAACGCGTGGGGCTGCCCCGTGAGGCCGTGGACCGCTACCCCAGCCAGTTCTCCGGCGGCCAGCGCCAGCGGATCGCCGTCGCCCGTGCCCTGATCTGCGAACCGAAGCTCGTGGTGTGCGATGAGGCGGTCAGTGCCCTGGATCTCTCCACCCAGGCCCAGGTGCTCAACCTCCTGGCCGACCTCCGCGACGAGCTTGGCCTGAGCTACCTGTTCATCGCCCACGACATCTCGGTGGTCCAGTTCCTGGCGCAGCGCGTTGTCGTCCTCTACCGCGGCCAGGTGATGGAAAGCGGGCCGGCGGCAGCCGTCACGGAGTCGCCCAAGCATCCGTTCACCCAGGCCCTCGTGGCTGCTTCGCCCGTGCCGAGGCCCGCGGAACAGGCCGAGCGGAGGATGCTGCGCGAATCCCTTGGCGTCCGCACGGCCGCTGCAGTGGCGGGGTCGCCGGGAGGCTGTCCCTTCAGCCAGCGGTGCCCGCTCGCCACCGAACTCTGCGCCTCCCAGCGTCCGGCCCTTCGGCGGGTGGGCGCCGCCGACGTCGCCTGCCACTACGCCTGACCCCGCGCAGCCCAGCGTCAGGTCCGCCTCAAACAAGTTGAGCCCAACTTCAGGGAGCTTCCCCGCATGAACCACCCCACGCACCTTCGGACGGACCACCTCAGCGAATCCTTCGGGATCACCAATACGCTGCCTGGATTCAGCTGGACGCCGCCGCAGGGCACGGTCCGGCAGGTTGCCTACCAGCTGGCAGCCAGCAATGGCTGGGACACCGGCCGGGTGGACGGCGGCACGCACGGCTTCGTGCCGTACGGCGGCCCCGCCCTCGGCTCCCGGGACCGCTTCGACTGGACGGTCCGGACCTGGAACGTGGCCTCTGACGGCACCGAAGTTCTGTCCGCCTGGTCCGAGCCGATGGCCGTGGAACTGGGCCTGCTGCACCCGGAGGATTGGACCGCGCAGTGGATCGGCCCCGACGAACCGGCGGTTCCGGAACCGGGGGAGCGTCCCGGACATGCTCTGTCAAAAACCTTCACGCTGGACGCAGCCCCCGCAAAGTCGCGCGCCTACGCCACAGCCCACGGCATCTACGAGCTCTTCATCAACGGCGTGCGGGTGGGGGACCAACAGCTCACACCGGGCTCGACGAGTTACCACAGCACGCTCCAGGTCCAGGCCTTTGATATCGCCCGCATGCTCCGGCCCGGTACCAACACCGTCCGGGCCGTCCTCACCGACGGCTGGTACCGCGGCACGTTCGGGTACACACGCGACGCCGACATGTACGGACCGCAGACGGCCTTCCTGGCTCAGCTGGAGCTGGAGTCCGGCGGACAACGGACAGTCGTCGGCACCGACGGCTCGTGGGACGTTTCCGCGACGGAGATCGTCAGCGCCGATCTCATGGCCGGCCAGCGAGTAGATTTCCGCCGCGGCCACGGGGCAACCGGGCACGCAGTCCTCCGCGACGGCAGCTTCACCACCCTCACCGGCCCCGTGGCGCCCCCCACGCGCATCGTGGAAGAACTCAGCCCGGTATCCATCACGCGACTGGCCAACGGCAACCAGATCGTGGACCTGGGCCAGAACATCAACGGCTGGATCCGCCTGAGCCGGCTTGGCGCCCCAGGGAAGACTGTCACGATGGTGTACGGCGAAGCCCTGGGCGCTGACGGCGACGTCACCCAGGAACACCTCCGTCCCCACGATTTCCGCAATCCGGGGCAGTTCCTCGGCGCCGGACAGGTGGATTCCGTGGTGGCATCTGGCGCCCCGGGCGAGGTCTTCGAGCCGCGCCACACCACCCATGGCTTCCAGTACGTCGCCGTGCAGGGCCTGGACGCAGACCTGGAACCGACGGACATCGTGGGCTGCATGGTCCAGACCCAGCTGGAACGCCTGGGGACTTTCAACTGCAGCGACGACCGGCTCAACAGGCTGCACGACATTGTGGAGTGGAGCTTCCGCGGCAACGCTTGTGAAGTTCCCACCGACTGCCCGCAGCGGGAAAAGGCAGGCTGGACCGGCGACTGGCAGCTGTTTGTACCCACCGCCGCCTACCTCTTCGACGTGGCAGGTTTTACGGCGAAGTGGCTCAGGGACGTGAGGACCGATCAGTGGGACAACGGAGTGGTGGTCAACATCTCTCCCTCGCCGGGACCGGAGGTAACCAGGGCCGAATTCATGGCCTTTACGAATGGGTCCTCAGGGTGGGGGGATGCGGTGGTCATGGTGCCTTGGGAGATCCATCTCGCCACCGGTGACACCGGCATCCTGGAACAGAACTGGGAGGCGATGGAACGCTGGCTCGGCTTCATCCGCAGCGCCGCGGAGGGCAACCGGCACCCGGCCAGGGCAGAGGCCCACGCCATGCCGGCCCCGCATGAGCAGTATCTCTGGGACACCGGCTTCCATTTCGGGGAATGGATGGAACCGGGTGGCCCGGCGCCGGACCTATTCGCCTCTCGGTCTGCCGACAACGGCATCGTGGCCACCGCCTACTACCGGCACTCCTCCGCCATCATGGCCAGGATTGCCGCCGTCCTGGGCAAGGGGGACAAAGCCCGGGAACTTGGGGAGCTCTCCGGTAACGTCCGCCGCGCGTGGCAGCGGGAATACCTGCGGGCCGACGGAACAGTGGACGGTGGCACGCAGGCCAACTGCGTGCGCGCGCTGGCCTTTGACCTGGTTCCGGACGGCGGCCGGCCGGCGGTGGTCAAGCAGTTGGTCACGCTCGTTCGCGACGCCGGCACGCACCTGGGCACCGGCTTCCTGGCCACCCCCTACCTGCTGCCTGTGCTCGCCGATAACGGACAGCCGGACCTCGCCTATGAACTGCTCATGCAGGACTCCGAACCCTCCTGGCTGGTGATGGTGGACCGCGGTGCCACCACCATGTGGGAAGCCTGGGACGGAAGAGGCGCGGACGGAACAACGCGCCAGTCGCTGAACCACTACAGCAAGGGCGCCGTGATCTCGTTCCTGCACCGCTACACGGCGGGCCTGCGCCAGGCACCCGGGAACGCGGCCTACAAACGGATCATCATCGAGCCCCGCCCCGGCGCCGGGATCACCTCCGCGGCCACGTCGCACCGGGGCCCGCAGGGCCCCATCGAGGTCAGCTGGGCAATTGACGACGGCGAGATCACCCTCATTGCGACCGTCCCGCCCGGCACCACAGCGGAAGTCCGCCTCACCGGCCGGCCGAACGCCGTCGTCGGGCCCGGAACCCATACCTTCACCGCCCCTGCCGGCGGCAATGACCACCAGCCCCAACTTGCAAGGAGTGCATCATGACCCCGGACGCAGCCACAGCCACGGAAACCACCCCCGTCGAAACAGGTCAGGCGGCACCGGCCGGGCTGCCGGCCCCGGCCTTCCCGGCGTTCCTGCCCCCGGGCGCGGCCGAAGTCGTGTCGGAAAACTCTGCCGTCCACCGCGAAGTCAGCTACGCGATCGCTATCGGCTTCCGCCGGCTCGCCATGGATATCTGGCTGCCCCGCAACGCTGCCGGGACGCCGGTGCCGCTGGTTGTCTGGATCCACGGCGGCGCGTTCCAGCTGGGAGACCGCCGCGAGCTGCCGCCTACCTTCGCCCCGGACTCAGTGTTCCGCCTGCTGAACGAAGCCGGCATCGCGTGCGCCACCGTGGACTACCGCCATGCCCTGGAGGCGCCGTTCCCGGCGCAGCTGCACGACCTCAAGGCCGCCGTCCGGTACCTCCGCGAACACGCAGACATGTTGGGGATCGACGCCGGACGGATCGGCGCGTGGGGCGAGTCGGCCGGCGGGCATCTTGCCGCCTTGCTGGGACTGACTGGCGCCAGGAAGGACCTCGAGGGTGGCCTCGGAGTCCAAGGGCACTCCAGCGCCGTGAGCGCCGTCATCGACTTCTACGGGGTGTCCTCGCTGCCGGACATGCCGGCCATGAACATTCCCCCGGGCATGATGACCGGGCCGTTGAGCGCGGCGGTGCCGGACGGCATGACCCTCGAGCCCGGCCCCATGCTGGTGGGCGGCACCGCCGACGCCGCCCTGCTGGCCGCAGCGAGTCCGCTGGGCTACGTCACCGCGGACGCGCCGCCGTTCCTGCTGGTCCACGGCGACAGCGACGGCCTGGTTCCGCTCTCCCAAAGCCAACTGCTCGCCGCCGCGCTCGATGACGCGAACGTCCGCAACGAACTCATCACCATCCGGGGCGGTGACCACTGCTTTTTCGGCGCCGAAGGCCAGCTGGACCGGATCCTCGGCTCAGCGGTGGCATATTTCGCCCACGAGCTTTAGCGACAAGCTCAATTTCCGGCGGTAGCATTCCGCTATGGCTATCGCACGCTTCCCAGGTCTCGTCATTGATTGCCCCGACGCCGCGGCCCTCGCGGGTTTTTACGGCGCCCTGCTGGGCTGGCAGGTGAAGGTCGACGGTGACTGGGCCGAAATCCGCCCTGACGACGGCAGCAACTGCATTTCGTTCCAGCAGGTGGACGGCTACCGTGCCCCGGAATGGCCTGGCCAGGAAGTGCCACAGCAAATGCACCTGGACCTGATGGTGCAGGACCTGGATGAAGGCGAGAAGGTCGCCGTCGAGCTGGGGGCCACCAAGGCCGACTCGCAGCCGGGCACCAGCTTCCGGGTATTCCTCGACCCGGCCAGCCACCCCTTCTGCCTCTGCGTGGACTAAACAACTCGCCACGCCCGGTTGGCGTCGGCAGCCGCCGGGTAGGCCCAACAAGGCACTCCATGCACAGGGTTTCCAGTCAATGAAACTTCGCTAGCGGGCGCATTGCCGTTCCCGGGACGCTGGGGAAAGCCCTAGAGCTTCCTCCAACTGATGAATCGAGCCGACGTTGACTCCCAACACCCTTCGTTTCCCGTCCCAGGACCACGCCCGCGCGGGGACCGCCGTTCCCTCCGCCGTCCGATTCGAACACCACGAGGAGCCCTTCGGCATCGGCGAAGACCGGCCCAGGCTCTCCTGGCAGGTCACCACCGACCGGACCGGGTGGGTCCAGGCCGCCTACGAACTCCAGCTCGGCCCCGATGAGGCCAGCCTGACAAGCTACGGCCGCACCGAGACCAGGGAGCAGCTCCTGCAGCCCTGGCCCGCACCGCCGCTGGAGAGCCGCCAGCGCGTCGCCGTCCGCGTCCGTGTCTGGGGCAACGGCGGCGACGCGCCCTCCGAATGGAGCCCCGTTGCCTACGTAGAGGCGGGATTACTGAACGCGTCCGATTGGCAGGCAGCCATGATCCGCCCGGCCTGGGACGAGGCCAGCGACGCCAACGAGCCGGCAGCGCGCCTGAGCCGGACGTTCGAAGTGGCCGGGCCCGTGGCGTCCGCCCGGCTCTACGCCAGCGCCCACGGCGTCTACGTGGCGCACATCAACGGCCGCCGCGTGGGCCGGGACATCCTGACCCCGGGCTGGACCAGCTACCACCACCGCCTGCGCTACCAGAGCTACGACGTCACTGAGTATCTCCGGCCAGGCACGAACGTGATCGGCCTTGAGTTCGCGGACGGCTGGTGGCGCGGCAATCTGGGCTTCCAGGAGAAGCGCAACACGTACGGCAACCGCACCGCCGTGATCGCCCAGCTGGAAATGACCGACGGCGGCGGGGCAGTGAGCGTGATTGGCTCGGATGCGTCGTGGCTGGCGGGGCGGGGGCCGGTGCTGTCGGCAGACCTGTACGACGGCGAAACGTTCGATGCGCGGCTCCGGAGCCGTGGCTGGGCTGAGACCGGAGCGGAGACCGGTGCGGGCCCCGACTTGCTGCAGCCCGCCGTCGTAGTTGACGGCTTCGATCCTGCAGTCCTGGTCGCACCCGACGGCCCGCCCGTCCGGGCCACCGACGAGTTGCCGGTCAAAGCCGTGCTGGGAACGCCGTCCGGAAAGACCATTCTGGACTTTGGCCAGAACCTGGTGGGCCGGGTGCGTTTCAATGTGAGCGGTGCGGCCGGCACCGAGGTGGTGCTGCGGCACGCCGAGGTTCTGGAGCACGGCGAACTCGGCGTCAGGCCGCTGCGCGTCGCCAAGCAGACCGACCGCTACATCGTGCGAGGCGATTCGGGCGGCGAGAGCTGGGAGCCGGAGTTCACCATCCACGGGTTCCGCTACGTGGAGGTGAGCGGCTGGCCAGGTGTTGTGGATCCGGACGCGTTCACCGCCGTCGTGATCCACTCGGACCTGCGGCGAACGGGCACGTTCGAATGCTCCGATCCGATGCTGAACCAGCTCCACTCGAACGTGGTGTGGGGGATGCGGGGGAACTTTGTCGACGTGCCCACGGACTGCCCGCAGCGCAACGAGCGCCTCGGCTGGACCGGCGACTTCCAGATCTTCGCCGCCACCGCGTCCTTCCTGTACCGGATCCCCGGCTTCACCACGTCCTGGCTCAAGGACCTCGCCGCAGAGCAGGGGACTGACGGGCCGCCGCCGCTGGTGGTCCCGGAAGTGGTGGCCGAAAAGCCGCCATTCCCGGACCGCCCGGTGATGGCCGCGTGGGGTGATGCAGCCGTGCTTGTTCCCTGGGTGCTGTACCAGCGGACGGGGGACCTCGAGTACCTCCGCCGTCAGCTGCCGGGAATGATCGCCTGGCTGGAAGCCGCGGCCCAGGCCGCCGGCCCGGAGCTGCGCTTTGAGCACGGCTTCCAGTTCGGCGACTGGCTGGACCCGGCCGCACCGCCGGACTCGCCCGGCGACGCCCGCACCCCCTGGCAGCTCGTGGCACAGGCCTACCTGGCTTACTCGGGGTCGGTGGCGGGCGAGGCTGCCGGACTGCTGGGCCACGACACGGAATCGGAACGGTTGCGCGAGCTGTCCGCCCGGTCCCGGGCGGTGTTCCGGGAACGCTACCTTGATGACGAAGGCCGGCTCCGGCCATCCACGCAGACGGCCTACGCGGTGGCACTGCGCTTCGGACTCCTCGAACCGGCCGAACACCCTGCCGCGGCCGCCCGGTTGGCCGACATCGTGGAGGCCGACGGCTACCGCATCGCCACCGGGTTCGTGGGAACTCCGCTGGTCTGCGACGCGCTCAGCGATGAAGGCCACACGACGGCGGCATACCGCCTGCTCCTCCAGACCGAGTGCCCGTCCTGGCTGTACCCCGTGACAATGGGTGCCACCACCATTTGGGAACGCTGGGACTCCATGCTCCCGGACGGCAGCATCAATGAGGGCGAAATGACTTCTTTCAACCACTACGCCCTGGGTGCCGTGGCCGATTGGATGCACCGCACTGTGGCCGGCCTGGCACCAGCTGAACCCGGGTACCGGAAACTCGCCATCCGGCCTAGGCCCGGCGGGGGGCTGGTGTGGGCCGCTGCCCGGCACGAGACCCCTTACGGCGAGGCTGCGGTCCGGTGGGAGCTGGACGGCGACGTGTTCTTGCTGTCCGTGTCGGTCCCGGCCGGCTGCACCGCCGCGGTGTACCTGCCCGACGGCGGGACCACCGGCGTCGAGGTCGGTTCCGGGACGCATTCGTTCAGCTGTGCAGTTCCTGAAGCCGCAACCGAGGGCGCCCGCGAGCCGGTGTTTCAGCCATGAGCCTGGATGTGGAGCTGGCCGGCCTCATGCACCACGTGGCTGAAGCCGGCTCCTTCGCCGATCTCCTCGCCGATCCTGCCGGGATGCAGCGGCTGGCGGCGTTCAGCGGCGCGGATCTGCCCTACACGGCCCCTGCCGTACCGATCCGCTCGGTGGAGGCGCCGGGGCCCAACGGACCCGTGCCCATCCGGATCTACGGCCCCGGCATCCTTCGGCTGGACGGTGACCGGGGTTCCGCGGCGGGGAATGCGTCCGGGGCCGCCCTGCCCGGCCTGGTGTGGCTGCATGGCGGCGGGTTCGCCGGAGGGACGCTGGACATGCGGGAGGCCGACCAGGTCGCCCGGGAACTAGCTGACCGGACCGGCGGCCTGGTGTTCTCCGTCGACTACCGGCTGGCCGGCGACGGCGTCCACTTCCCGGTCCCGCACGAAGATGCGCTCGCGGCGTGGATCTGGGCGGCAGCCCACGCCGAGGGCCTTGGCGTGGCCCCGGGAAACCTGTGCCTTGGCGGGGCCAGCGCTGGCGGGAACCTCGCCGTCGGCGCCGCCATGTATCTCAAGGACGCCGGACTCGCACTGCCCGCCAAGCTGTTGCTGGCGTACCCGTTCCTGCACGCCGCGCTTCCCCCTCTGAAGCCGGCCGCGGTGTCCGACGGCAGGGTGCTTTCCAGCCTGCCGCGGATCCTGCGCTTCACCGAGGACGACTGCCAGGCAATGGTGGAGAACTACATCGGCGGCCCCGCCGGGATGGCGTCCTCGTATGCCCTGCCCGGCCGTGCCGATCCTTCGGGGCTCCCCCCGGTGGCGGTCATCGCCTGCGAATACGATGACCTGCGTCCGTCGGCTGAGCTCTTCCGGGAATCGCTCCGCGCGGCCGGCGTCCAGGTGGCCTTCCGGCTGGAAGCGGGGGCGACGCACGGGTACCTCAACCACTCGGCGGCGCTGGGGATCGTGCAGCAGGGGCTGGCATTCCTTGCGGCGGAACTGGCCTCGGCAAAGCCCTTTCAATGATTGAAATCCGCGGTTTGCGCCGGTCCGGTGATCCGACAGTCTTAGGGGAGACGCCGGGCATCACGGAACCCGTGCACAAGCCAAGCGGCGCAGGAAAACGGATGGAGTCGACGATGACGGAAGGTCGCGTGCTGAGCGGCATCGAATTCGCCCGCGCGGGTGACGACGGTTCCCGCCCGCTGCTGCTGGACCTCTACCTTCCCGGTCCTGAGGGCGGGGCGGCTCCCCGGCCGGCGGTGGTCCATTTCCACGGGGGCGGCTGGCGCATGGGGGAGCGGTCTTCCCTGGGCCCGGTCCTGGACGGATTCGGCAACAGCGCCTTCCAAACGTTCACTGACACAGGATTCGTGGTGGCATCGGCGGACTACCGGCTTAGCCAAGAGGCGCATTTCCCGGCCCAGCTGCACGACGCGAAAGCCGCCGTCCGCTGGCTGCGGAACCATGCCGCCGACTACAACGTGGACCCGGAGCGGATCTACGCGTGGGGCGACTCCGCGGGCGGCCATCTCGCCAGCCTGGTGGGTCTCACCACCAATGCCGACGGCGTCAATGCCGGCGATGCCGTCGCCGCGGTGGCAGCCTGGTACCCGCCCACGGACCTGGGCAGGATGGCCGAACAGAGCCTGCCGGGCGCCGTTGCCAGGGCCAACGATCCCGGATCCAGGGAGGAACTCCTTGTCGGTGCTGTACTGGCCGACGAGCCGGCGAAGGCGTCTGCGGCGAGCCCCATCAGCTACGCCAGCCGTTCGGCACCGCCGTTCCTCCTGGTCCACGGGACCGCCGACCGCTTCGTTCCGCCCGCCCAGTCGACGTCCCTAGCGGCGGCGCTGGAAGCCGCCGGAACCGACGTCGAACTGCTCCTGATCGAGGACGCGGACCACATGTGGGTACTGCCCGATCACAGCCCGGCCGCCGCGGAGAAGGCCATGGACGCCACCGTCGACTTCTTCCTCCGCCAGGCCCACGTCCCCTGACAGAGCCCTCCCCGCGAAGCCAGTGCGGGCCCCGGTCTGACCCGGGCAGCTTTGCCCTGCCAATTTTCCACGATCACCAGTTCCCTCACCCGCCCGTCCGGGCGGAACCTGAAAGGCCCCACCAAATGCAGTACATCGGCATCACCCACGACGGCGCGGCCTGGGTTGCGGCCCTGGCCGACAGCCGGGTCTACCCGCTGGCTCCGGTCCAGGATTTCTGGGCGGATGCCGCCGGCTGGCAGGAAAAGTCCCTGTCCCTGACGGCCGGCGGCGCGTCGCTGACCCGGGCGGACGTCACCGAAGTCCCACTGGTCCCGCCCACCGCCCGCGTGATCTGCGTGGGATTGAACTACCGCGCCCACGCCGCCGAGGGTTCCTTCTCCGTGCCCGAGTACCCCACCCTGTTCGGCCGGTGGACCGCGTCCCTGTCGGTCGGCAACGTCCCCGCGCCGGTGCCCGCCGGCGAGGCCGGACTGGACTGGGAAGGCGAAGTCGCCGCCTACGTGGGCCGGCGGGTCGAATCCGCGGACGAGGCCACCGCCGCGGAAGCCGTCTTCGGCTACTCCACCTTCAACGACCTCACCGCGCGGCGGGCCCAAAAGCTCACCGCCCAGTGGACCCTGGGCAAGAACGGCGACTTCAGCGGCCCCCTCGGCCCGCTGGTCAGCCGCGACGAGGCCGGGGACCTTCGCGAGGGATTGCAGGTCCGGACCCGGGTCAACGGCACCGAGGTCCAGAACGGCAACACCCGGGACATGATCTTCTCCGTCCCGGCCATCATCGCCCTGATCAGCCAGACGATGACCCTGCATCCCGGTGACGTCATCGCCACGGGAACCCCGGAAGGGGTCGGCTACGTCCGGACCCCGCCGTGGCTCCTGCAGCCCGGCGACACGGTCGAAGTGGAAATCGACACCCTGGGAACGCTCACCACGCCCGTCGGCGGGCCGTCACTGCGGGCCCGGGCCTGATGACCGCCGTCAACAACGCGGCCCTCGGCGACCTCCCGGAGCGGGTGCCGGTGCTGATCGCGGGCGGAGGACCCAGCGGGCTCTTCCTGGCCCTGGACCTCGCGCACCGCGGCATCCGCAGCCTCGTCATCGAGCCGAGGACCACCATTGACCCGGACCGGCCGCGCGCCAAGACCACGAACGCCCGCACCATGACGCACCTGCGCCGCCTCGGGCTTGCCGACAAACTCCGCGACGCCGCGCCGCTGCCGGTCGCCTACGCCCAGGACGTCATCTTCTGCTCCGCCCTCACCGGCCACGAAGTCACCCGGTTCCGCCAGGCCTTCCAGCTCGTCCCGGGCCGGTATGGCCCCCAGCCGGAATGCGGGCAGCAGGTCCCGCAGCCCGTCATGGAGGCCGTGCTCCGGGAGGCCGCCGCCGAATCCCCGCTCATCACGCTGCTGACCGGCCTGAGCGTGGAAGACCTGGACATCAACCAGGGCGGCGGCACGCCGGGCCCAGGCCGGCCGCGCTTCGGCTCGCGCGTGGCGGTGTCCGACGCAACCGGGCGGCGCAAGGCCGTGGACTGCAACTTCGTCGCCGCGGCCGACGGCGGGTCCTCCACCGTGCGCCGCCGGCTGAACATCCGCCTCGCCGGGGGCTCCGCCGAGCTCTCCAACATCAGTGTCCTTTTCCGTTCCGACACCCTCGCCGCCGCGATCACCCTGGACCCGGCCGTCCAATACTGGGTCCTGGGACCCGAGGTTTCGGGCATGGTGGGGCGGCTGGACCTCGGCAGCACCTGGTGGGCCATCATCCAGGGCGTGGACGGCAGCGGATCACCCGACGCCGGACGCCTGGTCCGTTCGCTCGTCGGGGCCGACGTCGACGTCGAGGTCATCGCCACCGACCCCTGGACGGCGCGCATGCTGCTCGCCCCGGGATACGGGCACGACGGCGTGTTCCTGATCGGGGACGCGGCGCACCTGAATCCGCCCTGGGGCGGGCACGGCTTCAACACGTGCATCGGCGACGCCGCCAACCTGGCCTGGAAGATCGCCGCCGCCCTGGAGGGCTGGGCCGGCCCGGCCCTGCCCGGCAGCTATGAGCTGGAGCGCCGGCCCGTCGCGGCCCGGACCATCCGCGACGCCGCCGCCAACGGCAAGTCGCTGGCCTACCACTTCGCGGACCCGGCCCTGGGCCGGGCTGATGCGGACGGCGAGGCAGCCCGGCGGGTCGCCAAGGATGCGCTGGCCGTCAAACAAAGCGAGTTCGACTCGCTGGGACTGGTGCTGGGCTACACGTACGGCTCCTCGCCTCTGGTGGTCCCGGACGGCCTGCCCGTCCCCGCCGAGGACCCCGTCAGCTACGTCCCCTCCGCCAGCCCGGGATCGCTGCTGCCACACGCCTGGCTCGACGCGACAACGTCGCTCTACGACCTGCTGGGCAGCGGCTTCACCCTCCTGGTGGACCGCGACAGCCTGGGCGGCGCGGCCGCCGGGCAGGCCTACGCGGCGGTCCTGGCCGCCGCCGCGATCCACAAAATCCCGCTGTCCGTCGTCGACGTCGGACCCGACCAGGACGGAACCCCGATGACCACGCACTGGCAGGCCGCCGCGGTGCTGGTCCGCCCGGACCAGCACGTCGCCTGGCGGGGGACCGACCCCGTGGGGGCCGCCGCGGCCATTGGCGTGGCCGCCGGCTGGCCGCTGGCAACACCATCCGAAGACCCCGACAGGAGAACACGTGTCCGTGCCGTCCTTCCGTGACTATCTCTACCCGCCCGACCACCCGCGGGTGGCGCAGATCCGTGGCCTGGATGCCCGCGGCTATGCCGAGGCGGCAAAGACCGATCCCTTCGCGGGTCCCATGATCCAAGGCTGGGCCGCCCAATACCCCGAGCCTTTCACCGGGGTGACCAGCGACGGGGTCCGCCGGGACGGGCTGTACCCCCTCGAGCCGGCGCCGGCGGGGGAGGAGGCGCCGGCGGCCGCCATGACGGCCGCCGCCCGGGACCTGCTGGCACGACTCACGCCGGCCCAGGCCGAACAGCTCCGCTACGGGGTGGACGCGCACGAATGGCAGAGCTGGGCCAACCCGGAATTCCTGCAACATGACACGGGCCTGCGCCTGGACGAGCTGGACCCGGACGTGCGCGAACAGATCCTGGCCGTCGTGGCGGCGAGCCTGAGTCCGGCCGGCTACGGGCTGGTCCGTAACCTGATGCGGATCAATGGATTCCTGGGCGACCTGGTGGAGCTGCCGGAGCTGATGAACGAGTTCAGCTACAACTTCGCCCTCTACGGTGACCCGTCGGAGACGGCCCCGTGGGGCTGGCAGCTCTTCGGCCACCACGTGGCGCTCAACGTCCTGGTGGCCGGGACCCAGCTGGTGGTCTCGCCGGTGTTCCTCGGCGCCGAACCGGACGTCATCGACGCCGGCCCGCACCAGGGCGTGGCCGTTTTCAAGGAGCGGATCGCCTTGGCGCGGCGCCTCATGCAAGCCCTGCCCGGGCCGCTGCGGGACGAGGCCACGCTTTTCGAGGACATGCAGGACCCGGCCATGCCGGAGGGCAGGCTGCACCCCGGGGACGAACGTCACCTGGCCGGCTGCTTCCAGGACAACCGCGTGATTCCCTACGAGGGAATCCCGGTCAGCGCGATGCCCGCCGCGGCACGCGCGATCCTGGACCAGCTCGTGGCAGACTTCATCGCGTTCCTCCCCGACGGGCCGCGGACCGTCCGCCTGCGGGAAATCGCGGCCCACTGGGACGAAACCTGGTTTTGCTGGATCGGCGGATGGGAGGCGCAGGACGCCTTCTACTTCCGATTGCAAAGCCCCGTGCTGGTCATGGAACTGGACCACCACACAGGCGTCTTCCTCAGCAATGACACACCGGCCCCGTTCCACATGCACACGGTGCTGCGCACCCCGAACGGCAACGACTACGGGCGCGAGCTGGTGCGCCAGGCTCTGCACGGACACGCGTCATGAACCGCTGACAAGCCGTCCACCGACGCGAATGGCCCGGAACCCTCCGCGGGGTTCCGGGCCATTCGTGTGGGACCTGCAGCCGGACCGGAAAACCGGGCCAGATGCCCAGATCCGCCTAGATGTCCAGCGCAGCCCTGCGCTGCGGCGGGGGACCCACCACGGTCAGGTCCATCTCGGCCTGGGCCCGGCCGAAGCCCTCCACGTCCATGTAGGGCTCGCCGCCCTCGGTGTACATGTAGTCCTCCGTGGGCTTGTTGAAGTACTCGAAGAAGCCGTTGAAGACCGACGGCGTCAGGAACCCGACCATCTGGGTGTTGTGGGAATCGAAGGCGAAGGAGTGGATGGTCCCGGCCGGGGCGTGGAGGAAGTCGCCCTTGGTGAGCAGCACTTCGCGGCCGTTGGCGTAGATCCACATCCGGCCCTCGGTGCAGAGGAAGTTTTCCGTGTGCTGCTCGTGGAAGTGCAGCGGAATGTAGGGGGACTTAGCGCCCTTGGTGTGGACGGCGAAGTAGTTCGCTCCCGTGTTCGCCGGCCGGGACAGGTACGTGAACATGGTCTGGTAGCTGACCATCCGCTCGCCCTCGCCCGCACTGAGGAAGTACGGGCTCTGAGCCGCCGGCAGCCCGGCGTCCTGCCGGAAAGACGGTGCCACCCGTTCGACGTCGGGGAACGTGATGCCGAATTCGGCGCCCACCGCCGCGCACTCCTGCAGGCTGGGCTTCCGGCCCGGGGTGACAGGCGGGACGTGCGAATCGATGGGTGTGCCGACGCGTTCGTAGTAGGCCTCGGCGCCGCCCGGTGTCATCCAGTTCAGGAACCGGGTGTAGTGGCTTGCCATCCGGTACGCGTGCGGGGTTCCCGGCGGGATCACCACGGAATCCCCGGGAGTCAGGATGCGGCTTTCGCCCGGCAGCCAGACGTGCAGGATGCCGTCGAAGACGTACAGCGTTTTGTGTTCCACCGCGTGGCTCACAAACGGTGATTCGGCCCCCATGCCGCCGGAGATGTAGGCGGCGCTAAAAATGCCGCCAGTGTCTGCCGCCCGGGCGATCACCGTGACCAGCTGGCCGTCGATCTCATAGCGGGCGCCTTCGCCCGACGCCATGTAGTACGGGACGGCGTCGCCCGGCAGCACATTCGCCAACGGGAGCTCTTTGTTCATTTCCTCAACGCTGAGGGACATCGCATCCTTCTTTCCTGTCTGTGGAGCGCGGGCTGCCCCAAGACTGCCCCCGATTCTCCGCCGCGGCGACCTCCATTTCCAATGGATGAAACATTTCTGCCCGTCGCTCCGGGGTGTCGGGCGCCAAAAGCCGATGGCGGCGGCCTGCGGGCGGTCACGGCTAGGCGCCCGTGGGCTTTCGCCGATACGGTCCAAAGTCCCTGTTTTGGTGTCAGTGCTCCCGGCTAGTCTTGCGTGAGGCGCATGGCGGTCCGTAATGCGAGCCGGTGCGCCTCCAGCCAAGAACAATGGGGGGTACGTTGTCCAACGATTCAGTCATGACCTGGCTTCCCGGCGACGCAGGCCGCACCGCGGCAGCCGAGCCTTCAGAGCGGAGCGAGGCCGTCGGCCCCTCCTGGGACCGCGTCATCCCGCAAGGATCTCCCGGCGCCAGCCGCGGTGACTACTGCCGCGACCATTGGCCGCCCCTGTAGGGGTACCGCTGAGGCGGCAGTGTTCCTGCCCGCGGAGGACCCAGACGGCGGTTGCCCGCGCACGGCTGTTGGCTTCTATTTACCTGGGATTTACGTGACTTGCCTTGTGGGCGTTCCACGGCCGCAGCGAGACTTTAATGACGGGCTGACATCATCCGTTCAGCCTCAGGGACAAACCAAACCAGCGGGCAGCAGCGACGCTTTCCCCTTCAACCCGTGGCAATGATGCCCGGACGGGGAGCCCGCGAACCGGGAGGATCGTCATGGCCGGCACATTTGAACTCTTCGTTGACGCTGATGCCTGCTTCAGGTTTCGGCTCAGGGCACCGGACGGGGCAGTACTGGCCGTGTCAAAGGGCTTCGCGGACAAGCCGGCAGCGGTTGCCGGCATCACCGCGGTGCGCGAGTATGCCGGCATGGGGCTGATCAGTGATCTGTGCCCGGAGCCGCCGGCAAGTCCGGCGGCACCGCGGCCGAGAAGCACTCCGACGCCGGTGCCCGGCGTCGACCGGCGGGTGCACGACAACGACCTCCGGATCCGCGCCCGGGCCCTCCGCCGCCCGGCGCACGGGCCGGGCGCGGTAGGCGTCGGCTGATCCGACAGGGCGCACGGCGACCCGGCCGCGGCAGACCGGCCCAGGCGGACGTTGGGTGGCCAGGGGCGCCGCTACGGGTCCATTCCGGCGTGCACCGGAACGAACTCGATCTTGTTCGCTGGCTGGACCGTTTTCTTAGGGGCCCGCGAGAACCCCTTGGCATCCAGGTGGTTCTGCGCCCGGTACTCCGCCAGGGCCTCGTCGTAGATCCCGTTGAGGCGGTGCCCGGAATAGACATGTTCTGAGCCGTCCGTGAACGTGATGCTGATGAGCGACTTTTCCGGGAAGTGCCGGTTCATGCGGATGAACCCCTCGGCGTCTTGCTTGAGATTGATCATGTGGTTCCCACTTTCGTGATCGAGTTGCTCCAGTCTCCCGCCTTCGCTGTGACTAAACCAACCGGCCACGGCCAGCCGGCTTCCTCCATCGGTTCAGGCCACCCTGCTCGATCGGGATGGGGGCGTACCCCTATTCGGGGGCATACGCGTCCACCGCCTGCTGCAGCACGGGGCTGAAGCGGTCCCAGGAATCGGCCGGCGTGGCCACAACCAGGACGCTGCTTCCCCGGGTTCCTGCAACGAGGCAGGCTATTTCACGGTATTTGTGGGCACCGATCCGCGTTACATAGGTGTCTTCCACGCAGGAACCGGTGCCTCCCCGGAACTCCATTCCGGCGCGGTACTGCAGCCGTCTCGCGGATGCGGCGTTCTCGCCTCTGAGATGGGCCAGCCGGAATTCGGGCCAATTGGCCAGCGACTCGTCGCCCTGTTGCGGCGTGGCATTGAGATAGATCTGGAGGTCCCCGTCGGGGGCGGTGACGGTCGCGGACACGCTGCCGGGGTCGCCCGGCACGGGAGCGGCATCAGGTGGGATGGCCAGCACGGCTGTCGTGTCCGGAAGCGCCAGCGGCTGCCATCCTGCCGGGGCCGGTCCGGGACGGAACCACGCGAACGGGGTGGGGCCGGAGGCAGGCGCCGCCGTCTGGTTCCCGGCCGGAGTGCCGCACGCGCCGAGGGCCAAGGCCGCTAGCGCCGCCGGCACCCCGAACAGGAGCCCCCTGCCGGGGCCCGGCCCAAGCGCCCCGTGGCTGCTACTTGTTGCCGTCACCGTCGTCCGGTCCTCCGTTGTTGTCGGCATCATGATCGTTTCCGGCAGGCACCCGGGCGGGCGGCGGAACCATGGGCCGCGGCGCCGGTGGAGCGACGCGCCGCGGGGCGGGCGCCGGCGGCCGGATCATGGGCGCCGGGGCGGGCGGCGCAATGTACCGTGGCGGGGCCGGCGCAACGGGCGGGGCAACATACCGTGGCGGCGCCGGCGCAACGGGCGCGGCAACGGTCGACGGCGGAGCCGCGTTGCTGGCGGGGTCCTTGGGCGACGGTGAGGGGTTCCCCGTCGCAGGAACTGACGGGACTGTGTAGGGGGCCGGTGCCGGCGTCGCTGTGTGCCCGCCGAAGCAGGCCCCCAGCAGCAGGATGGCGCCCAACGCCGCGGCGGCAGTCGCCGGGCGAAGAATCCTCATTGTGCTCTCCTTAGGGATGGCCGGCCAGGGGCGGCCGGACCTGTCCCTACAACGGTTCCGGCAGCCTGCAGGTTCAACACGGGCTGCGGCCATTGACCGCGCCGGGCGCAAGTGAACTGTTTGCCGCCCGGCGTCGTCCTACCTCCAAGGAGGCGGAAATGTCCGATCAGGAGGCCGAGTTACTGCGATCGCTGCAGGAGGCTTACGGCCCGGCGCTATGGCGGTTCGTCATGGGAATGACGCGTGACAGCGCCCTGGCGGACGACGTCGTGCAGGAGACGCTGATCCGCGCGTGGAAACACCCGGCGATTCTGCAGCGCCCGGAGCCGGCGGTGCGGGCCTGGCTTTACACGGTCGCCCGCAATCTCGTCATCGATGACCGGCGCAGCGCCCGCCGCCGGCACGAAACGGCAACCGACCAGCTGCCAGAGATTCCGGAGGCGGACCGGGTCGACAGGATCCTGGACGGGTGGCTTGTCTCGGATGCGCTCGCCGGGCTGTCCGCCGAGCACCGGGCCGTCGTCATTCATTCGTACTATTTGCGGGAGACGACCGCCGAGATCGCGCAAAATCTTCAACTGGCCGAGGGAACAGTGAAGTCGCGACTGCACTACGCGCTGAGGGCGATGAGGCTGGCCCTTCAGGAGGGAGGCGTGACGCCATGAACCGGAACGGAACCGATGAGTACCGGCGCTGGGATGCCGCGTACGTGCTGGGATCCCTCGTCTCCTCTGAGCGGCACGAGTTCGAGGAGCACCTGTCCGGCTGCGCTAGCTGCAGGGCCGCCGTCGCCGAACTTGCCGGACTGCCGTCGCTGCTGGCAGCACTCTCACCCGAGGAAGCCCAGTCCCTCGGGCGGACTGACGGCGAACGGCGGACACCGACGTTGCAGCCCGGACTGGCGCGCAAGGTCCAGCGCGGCCGCCGGCGCACCCGCTTGGCTGTCGCCGGGATCATGCTGGGCGCCGCTGCCGCCGCGGGCGCGGTTTACGTTGAGGTCACGGCCTCCCCGCCCCCGGTTGCCCAGATCCAGGCCGCATCCGCGACGGCCCTGAACTTCACCCCGGTCGCCGACAGTGCCATGGTGGCCACCGGATCCCTGACCACGCAGCCGTGGGGAACGCAGATCGACTGGCAGTGCACGTACACGCCGTCCCCGGCCGACTACGCTCTGCCGGGCGGTCTCCGCGCGCCGGAGGAGTACGGATTGGTAGTTGTCGACGCCCGCGGCGCCACGACCCAGGTGGCCACCTGGACAGCAACGCCGGGGACAGTGGCGACACCGACGGCCACCACAGTTGTCCCGAGAGCCGATATCCGCAGCATTGAAATCCGTGCCGTCGCGAGCGGCAAGACGCTCCTGGCCGCGCACCCGTAGCGCCGGCACACCCGCGTGCACGAACGCGGCCGCACCCGTGCCCGCGCCGGCAGGGCGCCGGCGGGTGGATCAGCGGCGCGGCGCCGGATGGATGGCCAGGACTCCATTGCAGGGACAATGGAGGCGTGACTTCCGCGAACACACCCCTGGACCCAGCCTGCGCGAAGGGGCTCTTCGACCTCGACGCCATCGGGGCCGGCCTGGCTTTTGCGGAATCGCTGGGAGCCCTCGCGGCGGCATTGCACGCCGGTGGTGCGGGGGCGTCCGCGGTGGTGCAGGCGCCTCCCGGCACAGGCAAAACGACGCTGGTGCCGCCGCTGCTCGCAAACATCGCCGCCGGCGGGAGGGGCCGGCGCCCGCGGATCGTGGTCACCCAGCCGCGCCGCGTCGCTGCCCGTGCGGCCGCCCGGCGCCTGGCCGCCCTGGACGGCACCCGGCTCGGCGACCGCGTGGGCTACACGGTCCGCGGGGAACGCCAGACCGGCCCCGGTACCGTGATCGAGTTCGTTACCCCCGGCATCCTGCTGCGCCGCCTCCTCGCGGACCCGGGGCTCGAGGGCACGGACGCCGTGATCCTCGATGAGGTCCACGAACGCGGGCTGGAGACCGACCTCCTCGTTGGCATGCTCGCCGAAGTCCGCCAGTTGCGCGGCGACCTCGCCCTGATCGCCATGTCGGCCACCCTCGATGCCCCCCGCTTCGCCGCCTTGATTGGAGACACGCTGATCGGTGGGGCGGCGGACGGAAACGACGACGGCGGCGGCCCGGCACCGGTCATCGACTGTCCGTCCGTGCTGTTTCCGCTGGACGTGGAATGGGCCCCCGCGTCGGCGCCGCGGCTGGATGAGCGGGGCGTGGCCCGGGCCTTCCTGGACCACGTGGCCGACACGGCAGCGGCCGGGCACGCGGCCGCGCTGGCTGGCGGACGGGACGTGGACGCCCTGGTATTCGTTCCCGGCGCCTGGGAGGTTTCCTACGTGGCCGCGCGGCTCCGTGGCCGGAGCCGCGCCGAGGTTCTGGAACTCCACGGCCAGGCCCCGGCGGCGGAGCAGGACCGCGCCGTCTCTGGGCGTGAGCCCGGCGGGGCTGCCCGGATCATCGTTTCCACCGCACTCGCCGAGTCCTCCCTCACTGTTCCGGGCGTCCGGCTGGTCATCGATTCCGGGCTGTCCCGCGAGCCGCGGCGCGACGCCGGCCGCGGAATGTCCGGCCTCGTGACGGTGTCCTGCTCCCGGGCGTCCGCGGACCAGCGCGCCGGCCGTGCCGCACGCCAGGGCCCGGGCACGGTGATCCGTTGCTATGACCAGAGGGCCTTTGGCGCCGCGCCGGCGCACCCGACGCCGGAGATCGCGGCAGCTGACCTGACCGGCGCCGCCCTGGTCCTGGCCTGCTGGGGAGCCCCCGGCGGCCGGGGACTGGCACTGCCGGACACGCCGCCCCGGGCCGCGATGGACGAGGCCGTCGAAGTGCTGCGGGAACTCGGCGCCGTCACCGCGGACGGTCACGCAACCGAGGTAGGCAAGACCCTGGCCCGGGTCCCGACTGACCCCCGGCTTGCCCGCGCCCTGCTGGACGGCGCCGCGACGGTGGGCTACCGCACGGCGGCCGAGGCCGTCGCCCTGGTGTCGGGGGACCAGCGCGCACCGGGCGCAGACCTCACCAGACTGCTTGCCGCGCTGCGGACGGGCCGCGATCCCGGATCCCGGCGCTGGTCGGAGGACGTCCGGCGGATGGAGTCAATCGCCCGGCAGGAATCCACCGGTGGCGGGCACCAGAAGCCATCCCGCGCCGCGCCGGTTGCGTCTGCTGGGGCCGTTGGTGCCGCGGAGGCCGTCGGGTTTGTCGTCGCCCTGGCCTTTCCGGACCGGGTGGCGCGCCGCGTTCCGGGACAGGGGCCGGCACAATACCTGCTGACCTCCGGAACCCGGGCCGGGTTGCCGGCCGGCAGCGCCCTGTCCGGGCACGAATGGCTGGGAGTGGCCGAAGTGTCCCGCGCACAAGGGCGCGATGCCGCGGGGACCGGTGCCGTCATCCGCTCTGCGGCGCCGCTGACGGCGGACACCGCAGAGGCCGCCGCCGGCAACCTCCTGAGCGACACGCTGCAGGCGCGGTTTAGCCAGGGCCGGGTCTCGGCCCGGCGGGAGCGCCGCCTGGGCGCGATCGTGCTCTCGTCCACCCCGGTACGGCCTCCTGCGGAGGAGGGCCGCGCAGCTGTGGCCCGCGCACTGGCCAGCGAGGGGCTGGCCACCATCGGATGGTCGAACGCGGCGGACGGCTTGCGCCGCCGTCTTGCCCTGCTGCACCGGGAGCTGGGCGGGGCATGGCCCGACGTTTCCGAGCCCGCGTTGCTGGCCCGGCTTCAGGACTGGCTGGCCCCGGAGCTCGCGGCGTTGGCCGGCGGGGCATCGACGGGCGGGATCGACCTCGCCGGCCCGCTGAGCCGGCTGCTGCCGTGGCCCGAGGCGGCCCGGCTGGGCGAACTGGCACCCGAGTCGCTGGCGGTCCCCAGCGGATCCCGGATCCGGATCGACTACCCGGACGCGGCAGACGCCACCGGCCGGCCCGTAGTGGCCGTCAAGCTGCAGGAGTGCTTTGGCTGGGCGGAGACGCCGCGGCTGGCCGACGGGCGCGTGCCGGTGCTGTTCCACCTGCTCTCGCCGGCCCGCCGGCCCCTGGCCGTGACGGACGATCTCGCTTCCTTCTGGTCCGGGCCCTACGCCCAGGTCCGGGCCGAAATGCGCGGCCGCTATCCGCGGCATCCGTGGCCTGAAGACCCGTGGACCGCGCCCGCGACAGCCCGGACCAAGCCGCGGAACTAACGCCTGACCAGCAGCCCGGCGCTGCCAAGTGACCACTCGCGCCGCGCGGTCAACAGGGGCATGATGAAGGAGCACGACGCCGGCGGGCCTCCGGACCCACGGGACGACGGGCAAACAGGCCGGTCAACCGGGCCGGTCAAACCTGCCCGGTCAAACCTGCCCGTCAAATAAAGATCAGCCACGCGATGAAGAGTGATGGCCATGCACCTTGCGTTCGTCTCCATTCCCGCCTACGGACACGTCAACCCGACCCTGCCGCTGGTGGCGGAGCTCGTGGCCCGGGGGCACAGGGTCACATACTTCACGTCCGCCGACTTCGGACCGCTGATCCGCAAGGCCGGCGCGGACTTTCACGCGTCCGGCGGGAACTGGATGGCATCG
>Ga0207691_10000498_pt1 | contig 39078 bp, 36 predicted proteins | sample KBSM13metaG_FD_184327 | JGI IMG/M metagenome (GOLD analysis project Ga0207691, IMG submission 184327) | Miscanthus rhizosphere microbial communities from Kellogg Biological Station, Michigan, USA - KBS M1-3 metaG (SPAdes) (version 2) | ecosystem: Host-associated > Plants > Roots > Rhizosphere >...
GAAGATCGCGACCTGGAACGTGAACGGCATACGCGCCCGCGAGGCGCAGCTCTGCGACTGGCTGGAGCGCGACCGGCCCGACGTCGTTTGCCTGCAGGAAATCAAGGCGCGTCCCGACCAGGTGCCGGAGCGCTGCAGGCTCACGGAATACCACGCGTTTTGGCACGGCGCAGGCGGATACTCAGGCGTGTCGCTGCACGTGCGCCAGGAGCTTTTGCAGGCGCCCGAGTTCGCGCATCCGCACTTCGACATGGAAACGCGCATCGTGCACGCCGCGCTCGACAACACCGTGCTCGCTTGCGTGTACGTTCCCAACGGCGGCAAGGATTACGCAGCGAAGCTCGCGTTCCTCAAGAACCTGGTGGATTGGGTGCATGCGCTGCACGCCGAGGGACGCGAGCTCATTCTATGCGGCGACATCAATATCGCGCGCACGGACGTGGACGTGCATCCGCGGGAGCGCAGGCCCGGCGTCATCGGGCAACGCGAGGAAGAGCGCGCGCTTTTCGCGTCGCTGCTGGGCGACGTGCTGGTCGACGTCACGAGGACGCTCGATCCCGACAACGAGAGGCTCTTCACCTGGTGGCCGCCATGGCGGGACATGCGGAAGCGCAACATCGGATGGCGCATCGATTACATCCTCGCGTCGCGCGCGATTGCCGAGCGAGCGACCGAATGCCGCGTGCTCGCCGACATCGGCACCAGCGATCACGCGCCGATCATGATGACGCTTTCACCCTGATGCGGTGACGCGACGCACGCGGTCTTGCCGCGCGGCGACGAGCTCCGTACGTTGCCGTACCGTATCTTGTCGTCGACAGCATTCACCGGTATAAGGAAGACGATTCATGTCGCGCCGCAACTCGAAGCATGTCGACGCCGTCCCGCGCCACCGATCTGTCGGCCGAGCTCCCGCGGCTCCGCCGATACGCACGTGTGCTGGTCGGCGACGCGGAGGCCGCTGACATGCTTGTCGAGGAGACCCTCCTCCGTTTTCGGCGTGACGCCGGTGAACGCGCGCCGCACTCCGCGCGCAGCCTCGAGCTCATGGCATTGCTGCGCGACGTCGCCACCGAGAAGGCGACGCCGGGCACGCACGGCGCGTACTGCGGGCCCATTTCGTCTGGGCCGGCCAAGTGGCTCGCAGGACCGAACGGCAGCGCGAGATCGCTTCCCGACCGAGCGACCGAAATGTTCGCGCAGGTCGGCGAGCTGCCGCTCGAGCAGCGCGAAGTCCTGCTGCTGGTAGCGGTCGAGCGCCTGTCCTACAGCGACATCGCGGCCTTCCTCCGCATCCCGGCTGCGACGGTCGTCTCGCGCCTCTCCGCGGCGCGGGAAGCGTTGCACGCGGCGGCGCTGAAAGCACAATCGGCGCCGAATAACGGAACCTGACCGCGCGCCTCACGGCTGCACCGCGCGCTAGAACGCCAGCGACACCGAAGCGACGACCCCGTTGGGGGTCCGTCTGCCGGTGATGAAGTACGCGGCCGAATGGTCGCTTATCCCAACCCATGCGACCTCGAGCTGGAACGGGTCGATGTCGGCACGCACGCCTATCCGCGCGTCGAAGATGTTTTTCGTTGGCGTCACTCCGTACAGCGACGCGTACGGGTAATCGTATCGGTAGCGCAAGAATCCGACGTGAACGTGCAGCCGCAGCGCGTCGATCAGCGGATGCGCCGAATTGATCTCGCCGTAGACGGCGTTGGATGACGTGCCGAAATACCGCGGCGAGTAATGGATTCGCGCGCTCACGCTCTCGGCGGACGCACCTACGAAGACCTCCCCGTAATCGAAGTTGCTGACGCCGGCGAACGCGGAGTAATCGCCGCCGGCCTCGAGGCTTACGCCGGACGCGAGGCGGAGCGCATAGCCTCCGTAGCCGATCGCCTGAAACCGGGATGTGGGCCATCCCGGCGGATCCAGTCGAACGGTCGATCCGAACGCGCCCGCGTACCAGCCGCTCGCGTCGTCGTAGCTAAGCCCCGCCTGCGCCGCGGGACGCCGATCGCTGAACGTCACGCCGCGGTACCGATAGTCCGAGACGCCGGCGACCGAGCCCGATAGCTGCGCGGCGGCGCTCTCCGCCGCCGCGAAGATCAGGATCGCCGCGACGGCGCGCGCGAAGCGCCCGTCAATGGACCGGCGTCGCAACTTCGCCGCGCGCGAACCTGCATCCGCAGGCGCAAGCGCCAACCGTTCTGGCGACCGCAGCACAGGCATCGACGATGGCGCGGGAACGTGAAGAGGCACCCGCTCGATCCGATGTGCTCAGCGTTTCGCGCAACTGTTGGGTGCTCTGGTCGGGCGCGAGATCGACCAGGAGGGCGATGAGCCCCGACATCTGCGCGGCGGCGTAGGACGAGCCACCCACGAGGCCCCAGCGGGCGCCGGGCAGTGTCGTCGGAATGTCCCGTCCGGGCGCAAGATAGATCGCCTCGGGCGCATCGTGCACGTCATCGGCGGCAACGGCAAGCACATCGGGCAGCGATGCGGGAAACCCGCCGTTCGCCGCCTCCGGATCGGACGCGGCGACGATCACGGCGCCGCGCGACGCGGCCGCGTTGAGAAGTCGCTCGACAAGCCGATCGCGAGGCCCGCCGAGGCTCAAGTTGATCACCTTGGCGCCGTTGTCGATCGCGAACTGCAATGCCTTCGCAAGCGTAAAGCTGCTGCACAAGGCCGCGCCTTCGGAGAGCGGGCTCTGCCAGCACGCGCGGAGCGCCATCAGCTGCGCCTCAGGCGCCACACCGACGATGCCCACGCTGTTGTCCGCGCGCGCGCCAATGATGCCGATGACGGCGGTTCCGTGCCTCTCCGCCACGGTTTCGCGGGCGTCGACGAAGTTGCGCGCCAGCAGGATCCGGCCACGAAGATCGGGGTGATCGAGCTCGACACCCGAATCGATCGCAGCGACACGGACGTTCCGCCCGGTTGCGACGCGGTGGAGCTCGTCGAGATGCCATGCAGTCGCCGTCGGCTGCAACGGGTAGAGCGGATCGTCGTGCCCGAGAACGCGAAAGAAATTTACCGCCTGCACGGACTCCACGCGCGCGTCGAGCGCCATCCGGTCGATCACCGGTTGGAGAGGGACGTCGTCGGGAGCCTCCATTACGAAGCAGACGACGCCGAGTGCTGGCATCGGCCAATTGTCGACGATCCGCAGCTTGAACCGTTCGGCAAGATCCTCCGCAATGCGGCGCCGCCCGGCGCTGCCTGACTGCGTCGCATAACCTCCGACGTAACCGCCGTCCGGCCGGAAGTGCGGCGGCGGCAGCCGGAGCATGACGAGCAACTCCTGCACCGCTTCGCCTCGCGCCGGTGCCGAGTCGCCCGCTTCGGCATGCGTCACCGCCGGGAGAACTCCAAGCGCGAGATAGAGCATCAAGCAAAGTGCGGCCAATACGACCCTCATGGCTCGGGGCTCGCGCCGGTCATGGCCGGGACTCGCGCCGCCCCATTTCTCGAGGGCTCGCGCCGGTCATCGCTTGGCCTCGCCCAGTGGCTCCGCGAGGCGAACCTTCGATTCCCGTCGCAGCTTCTCGACAGCACTGTTCGACCGTCCGACGGGCACTTCCATGAGGTACGCGCTCGTCGTCGTGGGTCCATCGACGACGCGCCCACCGATCCCGTTGACGAGGGAACGGAGCTCCGCCTCGGTGATAGCGGGATCGAACACCACCGCAATGACATCGCCCGACGTGGCCGCGCGTCCGGGAGAGCCGAGCGTGCGATAAGCGGGATCGCCGGCATCGCCCGCGAGCAGCGCGCCAAGAATGAGCAGGCCGGCGAGCTGCGCCGCCATGAGTGCGCGAATCCATCGCGGCGTCGATTGCCAGCTTTGGCGCGCTGTCGCCCACATCCGCTCTCGGCCAAGTTGGCGCGGATCCGGTGTAACGGCGGCTTCCACGGCCGGCGCTTCGGGCAGCGGCGCTGCCGCCACGCAGGCCGCAAAAACATCTCGCAACCAGGCGACTTCCTGGCGGCACGCGGCGCATCCCGTGACGTGCTGCTTCACCCGCTCGAGCTCGTCGCCGCGCAGGGTGCCGTTGACGTACCACGGGAGCAGCGCGTCGACCGCAGCATGGTCCGACGCATTCAGCGGCACGACGCGTCCGGTCATGGGGCCTCTGCCGCGACTCCGGGGTGATCGTCCCGCGCCGGGAGACGTCGACGGGCCAAGGACGTGCGGCGGGCGTCGCGGTTGCTCGTCATGTTCTCGCAAACCGAAATCGCGGCGGCGTATTCCCGAATAGGGCATCGCCGGGCCGCTATGGCTCGGCGGCTCGACGGTCCATTTTAACCGGTGGCCGCCCCACAAAAAAACGCGGCCGCACTGGGCGGCCGCGGTGTCAGCATTCCAGGAACAAGTCCCGGTCCGTTGCTTGGCATGTCCTACCGGGCTTTGGAGGCTCGCACGATAACCGGATGTTTCCGGGTCGTGTCAGGACTCGATCAAGCATTGGATCCATATCACTGACGACTGAATTCTGCCGTCGGCCGCATTCCGGGAAAACCGGACGAGAACGCGTCGAAGTGTCGGATAAGGCCTACGTCGGCGTCCAACGTCGCGCACGAATACATCGAGCGCGCGATATGATCGAGCTCGCGCCCGCCTTGCCTCTTGGCGTGCGGCGCGGTACTGCGACGAAGGAACCTCGATGCGATTGCCAAAGCGCAGGGTGCGGCTCCAATTCAATCCTGCCGCCGACCTGCTCCCGAGCGGCAAGCGCTTGAGCGACGGCATGTCGGCTGCCGCATCGATTGCCGACACGCTCTGGCTGACGCACGACGAAACGATCAGCATCGAGAGGCTCCGCGCAGAGAAATCCCGGGGCGGGATTCGGTATGCGAGCCATCGTCGCTTCGACCTTCAGGACCTGATCGCGCTTCCCGCATTGGCGAATCGTCGAGGCGGGCCGGCTGCGGAGGCTGACCTCGAGGGAATCGCAATCGGCGACGGGTACCTTTGGATCACGGGGTCGCACAGCGTCGTCCGCAGTCCAGTTAAGCAGCCGGCGGGAGCGAAGGCCATCGCGGCGCTTGCCAAGGTTAGCCGCGACGGCAACCGTTTCCTTCTGGCGCGGCTTCCGATGCACGACAGCGCGGAGGGCCCCGTGCTGGTTAAGGAGTTTCGCGCGAGCGACGGTCGAACGCTTCGCGCCGCACGGCTTCCGGGTGGGCGGAAGCACGACGCGCTGACGCGCCTTCTGCGCACCGACCCGCACCTCGGACCGTTCCTCGCGATACCGAGCAAGGACAATGGCTTCGACATCGAAGGCCTTGCCGCAGCGCCGGGTGGCCGGCTGTTCCTCGGTCTGCGCGGGCCCGTGATCGACGGGTGGGCCTGTGTGCTCGAGATCCTCGTCGCGGAACACTCGCGCCGTAAAGCGGAGCTCGTGCTGCGGAAGCTTCGCAACGGGGGAAGCTCGGGGCGGCGCAGCAACCGATACCGCAAGCACTTTCTCGACCTTGGAGGCGCGGGCATCCGCGATCTTTGCCTTGCGGGGCGTGATCTCCTGATCCTCGCGGGCCCGCCGATGCGCGGCGAAGGCAAGGCTCACGTGCATCGCTGGAAATCCGCGCTCGCGGTCGGCAAGGACAGCATGATCGGGCAGCCTAACCTCGCCAAGCTGCTGGAGCTTCCCTATGGCGAAACGAAGAATCATCCCGAGGGCATCGCCATCGTCGCCCAACGCGGCCATCGGGCGTTGCTGATGGCGATCTACGACTCCGTCGAGAAAGATTCGCGCGTCGGCGACGGGGCGATGTGGGCAACGCTCCATACGCTCGCGCTGCGGTGATTCGGCGCGGCACGAGCACACAACGCTCGGCTGCATTCGGAACGCAGAGAAGATTTCGGTCCAGGCTATTCGCCGGCGTGCAGAATGGCGTGGACTTTCACCGGTTGCGCGAACCCCTTGAGCGATACTTCGCCCAAGTCCTGGAACGCGAGGCCCTTGCCGAGGCACAGCTCGGCGACGACGTTCGAAACCAGGCTTTGCTCCGGCTTCGCGTGCGCGCATAGCCGAGCTGCGAGCTGAACAGTCGCACCGAAAAGATCCTGGTGGTTCTCGACGGGCTCGCCTGCCGCGGCCCCGATCCGTACCTTGAACGGGACGGCCTCGCTGCCTTGCGCGGCCAATGCACGATGGATGCGCGCCGCGCAACGCGCCGCCGCGACGGCCGAAAAGAAGCTCGCCATGATCCCATCGCCGGTGTGCTTCACTTCGCGGCCGCCCAGTGCGCCGAGCGCCTTGCGTACGACGCTGTCGTGAATTTCCAGCACTCTCATCGCCGCTTCATCGCCCAAGCGCTGCGTCAGCTCGGTCGAGCCTACGATGTCGGTGAAGAGAACGGTGCGAATGCCCGGATCGCGGTGATGCTCCCCGCCGCCTGGGATCACCGCGGCGCCAGCGCTGTTGATTTGCGAGCCGCCGAGAAACCCCTCGGCGATTTCGGGGGCCACTTCGATGATCTTCTCGGCTACCAGGCCGTGCGCCTCGCGATGGACGGTGTTGGCAGCTTCCGCATTCGGAGCGCTGCAGAGGCAGAAGATCTTGCCCGTGCTCTCGTTGAGCCAGTATTTGTGGTACTCCACGCCATATTTCTTCTGGACCGCCATGTCGGCCGCGTGCGCTTTCGCGACAGCGTCGGCCGTGGCGCCCTGGAGTTCATGAATGTCGATGTACATCGGCATGGCGAGCTCCAATTGCGTTGCCGTAACGTTCTTCGACCAGCAGGCTGGGCCAGCCGTTCAACCTCGGGACGAGGACGGATGCCGCGTCACGGCAATGTCCGGAGGCTGGCGCAGCGTCTGGTACACGACGCAATAGCGCTCGGTGAGACGGATGAGCGTCGCGAGCTCGTCGTCGGACGCGTCGCTATCGAGATGGAACGACAACCGGATCCGCTGGAACCCGACCGGCGCGTCCTTCACGACGCCAAGTGTACCGCGGAAGTCCAGGTCGCCCTCGGCGCGGACCTCGCCGTCGCGCACCGCAACGCCGATCGCGGTGGCGACCGCATTGAGCGTCACGCCGGCGCACGCGACGAGCGCCTGCAGAAGCATGTCGCCCGAGCACGCCGACAGGCCATCGCCGCCGGTCGCCGGATGCAGCCCTGCCGCAACGAGCGCCTTGCCCGTTTGCACGCTGCAGGTGACGCCTTCGCCGAGCCGACCCCGGGCCTCGAGCGTGATCAGCGCCGCCTCCGGGCGCTCCTTGTAACACTCCTTGAGCGGAGCCTGGAGACTACGAAGCTCTTCTGCTTTCATGTCGCCGTTCCTCGAGTCTGCGATCGCGGAAGCTTACGCTTTCCTCGCCGTCTTCGTCGCCGCGACAGCCAGCACCACCAGAGCGGCAACCAGGATGACCGGCGCATCGGGCGACCCGAGGGTCCACGTTACGGCGCCGCTCAACATGCACGACATCAGGGGAATGATTCCCATCCGCCACAGCGCGTGCCGCCCAGCCGCGAGCAATATGCCGAGCGTAGCCACTGCGGTCGGGTCGGGCGCGACGCCGAACACCTCGGCCTGCAAAAGGCCTCGCCCGACGAGCGGTGCAATGAGCGGCTCAACGAACACCGCGAAGATAACGAGCGCGAAGCCGATCCGATGCCGGACGGACCCAGGCGCGAACGCGAGATCGTCGCGGACGACGCCAAAGACGATGAGCAGCAGCGCTTCGCACCCGAACGCATACGCGACATACGTCGCGGCCCAATTGATCGTCACGAAATGGCGCCAGTGAAAGGCCCATGCGACCCAGATCCAGCATAGCGCGAGGATGGCGGCGATGAATCTCCCCTGCCCTGCCCGAGGACGCCAAAACAGCGCGAGGATTACGCATCCGAGCGCAAGCGCGACGCTCTGCAGCGGCCAGATGTCGACGTTGTAGAGCTCGAACAGCCGGTAGTACGTTCGTCTCGAGAACAGCAGGAAGTCCGACAGCGAATATGTCCACCACTCGGACATCAAAGTTGGTCGATGTGCGCGGACATCCGCCGGCGCATCGCCTCGTCCGGCAAGCGGCCGAGGCACGCCCCCATGTTCTCCCGCACGTGGGCGACGCTCGTCGTTGCCGGAATCGCACAGAGGATTGCAGGGTGCGAGACGATGAACTTCAGCAGGAATTCGGCCCAGTTCGCGCAGTCCGCCTCGGACGCCCATGGCGGCAACGGCTGGCGTTTGACGGAGCGGATCAGCGTGCCTTCACGGAAAGGCCGGTTGATTACGACCGCAATGCCGCGGTCGCGCGCAAGCGGAAGGATCCGCGCTTCGACATCGCGTTCGACGGCGCTATACGAGACCTGCACGAAATCGAGCGGTTGGCGCCGCATGATCTCCTCGATCTCCTGATGCCGCCGGCCTTCGGATGTCGTCACCCCCACGTAGCGGATCTGCCCGGCGGCCTTCATTGCGAAGAGCGTAGGAAGGTGCTGCTGCCACGACAGAAGGTTGTGCACCGCGACGAGATCGAAGCGGGCAACACCCCAGCGCTCTCGGGACTTCTCTATCTGCGCCCGGCCGCCGGAGCCGGACGATATCCATACCTTGTCCGCGCTGAACGCTCGCGGCGGTTTGCCAAGCTTCTGCAACCCGTAACCAATCACGTCCTGCGACGAGCCGTACATCGGCGACGAATCGATCATCCTGCCGCCGGCGTCGAAGAACCCGCGCATCACCTCGGCGCACGAGTCTCGCGCGACGCGATCGTTGCCGACGTTGAACGTGATCCAGCTCCCGAGGCCGACGACGGGCAACGCTTCGCCCGACGACGGAATGGGACGCGTGATGAACGGCTTGCCTTGGGCGAACAATTGCGCTGCGGGCAGCAGCGCTCCTGCGCCAAGCGCAACGAGTGCGCCGACAAAACGACGGCGTTCGCCCGTTGGCGACCGGCCAGCGATATCCGATGGATCCCGCCGCAGCGTCATTCGATCATTTTGCCACCGCGCCGAATGGGCGGCATCGGCTGACAGCAAAATGCGCCCTCTGCTGACTTCGCGCTTTCCGTGAAGGTCGGCAGAATGTGTCTCAAGGCAGGGACACTCCGTCGACACCGCATTGTCTTTCGGGGACTCGCAGTCGCATCTTCGGAGCGTTCCTGCCGCTCTCGACGAGGCTTCGCAATCGCGGACCGACAATCTGACGACCGCGGCGTCGTGCGGAAGCAACTGACCGATGCCCGGTTCCCGAAAGGAGCCGGGCATTTGTTTTGCCGTCTGTAGCATCGCGCACGGAAGCGCAGTTCGAAGTTGGTACACTTTAGCGCCGAGGCAACGCGAACATGCCGCAGCGCGGTTGCTGCGCGACCAAAGGCGATGGCGATTGCCCCCCACAAGGGAACGAAATGAGAGCTTACCTAGCTCCCTGGTCACCGCAGTTGCTCAGCATCCTCCGTATCATCACCGGATTTCTGTTGATCGCCCACGGCACGCAGAAGTGGTTTTCGTTTCCCGCGCCCTTCCCGCAGCCGGTCGAGCTCATGTCGCGGCTCGGCGTTGCGGGGACCCTCGAGCTCGTCGGTGGCGCGTTGATGATCTTAGGTCTCTTTACGCGCCCCGTCGCTTTCATCCTGTCGGGCCTGATGGCGTTCGCCTACTTTTTGGCGCATGCGCCCAACGGTTTCTGGCCGCTTGTCAACCGCGGCGAGCTCGCCGTGCTTTACAGCTTCGTATTCCTGTACTTCGCAGCGGCGGGCGGCGGGGCCTGGAGCCTCGATCACCTGCTCCGCCGGCGGCGCGGCGATTGAGGCCACTCGCAGCCGGTGGTGGCCGTCTGACCGGCGGCAAGTTGGCTCTACGGCGCCTGCTGCTGCCTCGGGATGCCGACGCGGCCGTTGCACCTCTCATCATCGGACGCGCGCTGCGCGCGTTTTCGGACGGTTACGTCGCAGTTCTGCTCCCTGCGTATCTGCTCGCGCTCGGATTCGACCAGCTGGACGTCGGCATTCTCTCGACGGTCACGCTCGCGGGCTCGGCGCTCGCAACGCTTGCCGTCGGCGCGGTTGGCCACCGTTGGACGCGCGAGACGCTTCTCCTCGGCGCCGCGCTGCTGATGTGCCTCACGGGTCTTGGCTTCGCGAGCATCACGGCCTTCTGGCCTCTGCTGCTCGTGGCGTTCGTGGGCACGATCAATCCCGGCGCAGGTGATGTAAGCGTTTTCCTGCCACTCGAGCACGCCCAGCTCGCGGTCGCCGCGTCGGGAGACGCACGCACGGCGCTCTACGCACGCTATTCGCTGACGGCCTCGCTGATGAACGCCGTCGGAGCGCTCGCGTCCGGCGTGCCCGCTTGGCTCCTGCGCTTCGCCGAAATTCCGCTCACTGCCGGCATGCGGGCGATGTTCGTGCTGTACGCGTTTATCGGTGCGCTCATCTGGCTCTTGTACCGGCGCCTGCCCCGCGCGAAGACCGCATTCAACCAGGACGCGACACCGCTCGGCCCTTCCCGCGGGATCGTCTTCAAGCTCGCCGCGCTGTTCAGCGTCGATGCTTTCGCCGGCGGCCTCGTGGTGAATTCGTTGATGACGCTTTGGCTCTTCGAGCGGTTCGGCCTGTCGCTGACGCAAGCCGGCGTCTTCTTCTTTGTCACGTCGCTGCTCTCGGCCTTTTCGCAGCTCGTCGCTCCGCTCGTGGCGCGCAGGATCGGCTTGCTGAACACGATGGTGTTCACGCACATTCCCGCAAATGCGCTCCTGATCCTGGCCGCGGTGGCACCCAACCTGCCGCTTGCACTCGCCGCGCTCTTCGCGCGCAGCGCGCTGTCGCAGATGGACGTCCCGACGCGCACCGCATTCGTCATGCGCGTGGTGACGCCAGCCGAGCGCGCCGCCGCCGCGAGTTTCACGGCAGTCCCGCGGAGCCTAGCGTCCGCTGCGAGCCCCGCATTGGCAGGCGCGCTCCTGGGCGCGGGACTCCTCGCGCTGCCGCTCATCGTCGCGGGTGCGATGAAAATCGCCTACGACCTGTCGCTCCTCGTCTTCTTTCGCCGCGTCGAGCCGCCCGACGAGTCGAAGTAGCGCAGCGATTCGAGATCGTCCTGCAACGCAATGGAAGGGATGCACGATGGAGGATCAAAGAGTGCGCGCTACGCCGCGCACTCGACGACATCGCCGACGCGTATGTCGTCTTCCCACGTTTCGAGCCGAACCGGAAAACCCCACAGACGTCGCAGATGGAGCACCACTTCCGACGCGGCGTCGTGCAACGGGCGGCCACGGCGGCGAATGTGCCGCAGCGTGAGCGAGCGGTCGCCGTCACGGTCGTAGCGCACGACTTGCACGTCGGGGACGCGCAGCTCCTGCGCATGCTGCGTGGCGAGCAGCTTGCGCACGCGGCGATACCCGCGCTCGTCGTGAATGCTGTCGACGCGCAGCGTGTCCTCGCTCACGTGATCGGCAACGGCGAACAGATGAAAGTCGCGCATCAACCGCGGCGAGAGGTACTGCGCGATGAACGACTCATCCTTGAAGTTGCGCATGGCGAAATCGAGGGTGACGCGCCAGTCGCTTCCGGCGAGCTCCGGGAACCATTCGCGGTCCTCGGCGTCGGGGTTCTCGCAAATTCGCCGCAAATCCCGGAACATGGAAAAGCCCAGCGCATACGGGTTGATGCCGCTGTAAGCCTTCGAATCGAATCCAGGCTGGGCGATGACGTTGGTGTGGCTCTTCAGGAACTCGAGCATGAACCCGTCGTCGACCAGACCCTTCTCGTGCAGCCGGTTGAGGATCGTGTAGTGCCAGAACGTCGCCCAGCCTTCGTTCATCACCTTGGTCTGGGCCTGCGGATAGAAGTACTGCGCAAGCTTGCGCACGATGCGAACGAGCTCTCGCTGCCACGGCTCGAGCTTCGGCGAATACTTCTCGACGAAATACAGAATGTTCTCCTGCGGGTCTGCCGGGAAGGACTTCTTTGCCGCCGTGGCGGCTTGCCCGGCGGCACCCTCCGGCAGCGTGCGCCACAGGTCGTTGAACTGCGATTCCTTGTACGCCTCGCGCTGCGCAAGCCGCGCCGCCTCCGCTTTGTAGGAGAGCGCCGCGGGACGACGATACCGGTCGACACCGTGCGGCATCAGCGCATGGCACGCGTCGATAACCTCTTCCACCGCCGTCGCGCCGTGCCGCTCCTCGCACTCCATCACATAGCGCCGCGCAAAAACGAGGTAATCGAGGATCGCGTCCGCCGCCGTCCACTGGCGAAACAGGTGGTTGCCCTTGAAGAACGAATTGTGACCGTAGGAGGCATGCGCGATGACGAGCGCCTGCGTCGTCACGGTGTTTTCCTCCATCAGGTACGCGATGCACGGATTCGAGTTGATGACGATTTCGTAGGCCAGACCCTGCATTCCGCGCCGGTACGCCTGCTCGTTGCGGATGAACTCCTTGCCGTAGGACCAGTGCGGATAGCCGACCGGCAAGCCGCTCGTCGCATAGGCGTCGATCATCTGCTCGGAGGTGATGATCTCGATCTGGTTGGGATACGTGTCGAGCCCGTACTCGGCCGCGACCTCGGCGATCGCGGTGTCGTAGCGCTCGAGCAGCTCGAAATCCCAATCTGCGCCGGTGGAGATGGGGCTCATCGAGGGACCTCCGCACTCGCCGTGCTCACTGCGATTCCTTCTTGAACAGCTCGCGGAACACGGGGTAGATTTCCTCCCGCTTGGTGGCGTGTCGCATGGCGAAATTCGCGCTCGCCTCGGCGACGCGCTCGTATTCGGCCCAGAGCGTCGACGAATGGTCCTGCGAATCGGGAGCGGCGAGCTCGAGGTACGTGTAATAGCGAGTCGCCGGCAGGAGCTTCTCGCGCAGGAACCGCGCGCTCCTTGCGGGATCGGCGCCGAACGCGTCGCCGTCCGACGCCTGCGCCGCGTACACGTTCCATCCGCTCGCGAAGCGCTCGGCGCGGATGGTGTCGGCAAGCTCCAGCGCCGAGTAAACGACGGTTCCGCCCGACCGCGTGTTGTGGAAGAACGTGTCCTCGTCCACTTCCTCGGCGTCGTCGGTATGGCGGATGAAGATGAGGTCGACCTCGCCATACTTGCGCGTCAGGAACAGGTAGAGCAGCGTAAAAAAGCGCTTGGCCAGATCCTTCTTGTCCTCGTCCATCGACGCCGATACGTCCATCAGGCAGAACATCACGGCACGCGCGATGGGCTCCGGCTTCCACACGCGGTTGCGATAACGAAGATCGACTTCGTCGAGAAACGGAAGTCGGTTGCGGCGGCGATGGAGTCGATCCAGCTGGCCGTGCAATTCGGCAGCCCGCGTCGCATGTCCCGCCGCGACGGCAACCGCGAATTCGGCCTCGACCAGCTCGGCTTCGCGGGCGATGCCGCCCGACAGCGCTATGCGGCGTGCCAGCGATTGCCGCAGCGTGCGGATCACGGAAAGATTCGAGGGGACCCCGGACTTCGAGTAGCCCGCCCGAACGCTTTTCTTTCGCTCCGTGTGCCCCATTTCGGTGCGCGCGAGATTGGGGAGCTCGAGATCGTCGAAGAAGATTTGCATGAACTCTTCGCGCGACAGCGAGAACACGAAGTCGTCCTCGCTGCCGCCTTCGCCGCCCTGGTTGCCACGACCACCGCCGCCCGAGCCTTCGGGTCGCGGGATCCTGTCGCCGGCGACGTACTCGCGATTGCCGGGGAGCACGAACTCGCGGTCGCCGCCGCGGCCGAAGCCGAACGACGGCTCGGAGATGTCCCTCTTCGGCACCCGTACTTCACCGCCCTGCTCCATATCGGACAGGCGGCGCTCGCCGACCATCTTCTTCACCGCGGATTCGATCTGCGCCTTGTACCGGCGCAGGAAGCGCTCCCGGTTGACGGCGCTCTTGCCGCGTCCATTGGGTCGGCGATCGATCAGATGGAGCATCGAGAGTCCCGTGGCGTCGGTTGCGTCAGTTCATGACGATTTGTGAACGCGCAGGTACCACTCCGCGAGGAGCCGCACCTGCTTTTCGGTGTAACCCTTCGCGACCATCCGCGCGACGAAGTTCTGATGCTTCTGCTTCTCGTCCGCGGACGCCTTCGCGTTGAACGAGATCACGGGCAGCAGGTCCTCGGTGTTCGAGAACATCTTCTTCTCGATGACCTCGCGCAGCTTCTCGTAGCTGCTCCACACGGGATTGCGCCCATTGTTGTGCGCCCGCGCCCGCAGCACGAAGTTGACGATCTCGTTGCGGAAGTCCTTGGGATTGGCAATTCCGGCGGGCTTCTCGACCTTCTCGAGCTCGCTGTTGAGCGCGCCGCGATCGAAGCTTTCGCCGGTCTCGGGATCGCGGTAGTCCTCTTCCTGGATCCAGCAGTCGGCGAACGTGACGTAGCGGTCGAAGATGTTCTGGCCGTACTCGGCATACGACTCGAGGTAGGCGGTCTGGATTTCCTTCCCGATGAGCTCGGCATAGCGCGGCGCGAGATAGCCCTTCACATGCTCGGTCGCGCGCCGGCGGACGTCGTCCGGAAGATCCTCCCGGGCGAGCCTTTGCTCGAGGACGTACATGAGGTGCACTGGGTTGGCCGCGATCTCCGTCTGGTCGTGATTGAACACGGCGGACAGGATCTTGTAGGCGAAGCGGGTCGACATCCCCGTCATGCCCTCGTCCGTGCCCGCGTAGTCGCGATACTCCTGCAGCGTCTTTGCCTTGGGATCGATGTCCTTCAGCGTCTCACCGTCGTACACCCGCATCTTGGAGTAGATGCTCGAGTTCTCGGGCTCCTTGAGGCGCGTGAGCACGGAGAACTGGGCCATCATCTCGAGCGTGCCCGGTGCGCACGGCGCGCCCGACAGCGACGAGTTGGCGAGCAGCTTCTTGTAGATCTTGACCTCTTCCGAGACGCGCACGCAGTACGGCACCTTGACGATGTAGATGCGGTCGAGGAATGCCTCGTTGTTCTTGTTGTTCCGGAAGCTGTGCCACTCGGATTCGTTCGAGTGCGCGACGATGACGCCGTTGAACGGGATCGCGGAGAAGCCCTCGGTGCCCTTGAAGTTGCCTTCCTGCGTCGCCGTCAGCAGCGGGTGGAGCATCTTGATGGGCGCCTTGAACATCTCCACGAACTCGAGCAGCCCCTGGTTGGCGAGGCACAGTCCGCCGGAGTAGCTATAGGCGTCGGGATCGTTCTGCGACAAGTGCTCGAGCTGGCGGATGTCGACCTTGCCGACCAGCGACGAGATGTCCTGGTTGTTCTCGTCGCCCGGCTCGGTCTTCGTGATGGCGATCTGCCGCAGCACCGACGGCTGGATGCGCACCACCCGGAACTTCGACAGATCCCCTTCGAATTCTTCCATGCGCTTGACCGCCCACGGCGACATGATCCCCGTGAGGTAGCGGCGCGGAATGCCGAAGTCCCTTTCCAGGACGCCGCCGAAGCGGTCGGAAGGGAAGAGTCCGAGCGGCGACTCGTTCACCGGCGACCCCTTGAGCGCGTAGATCGCGTTCTTTTCCATGACGGCCTTGAGCCGCTCGGCGATCGACGACTTGCCGCCGCCGACGGGACCCAGGAGATAGAGAATCTGCTTCCTCTCTTCGAGGCCCTGCGCCGCATGCTTGAAGAACGCCACGATCTGCTCGATCGCCTCTTCCATCCCGAAGAACTCGCCGAACGCGGGGTAGCGGCGGATCATGCGGTTCCCGAAGATGCGGGCGAGGCGCGGATCGCTCCGGGTATCGATCAGCTCCGGCTCACCGATGCCCGCCAGCATCCGCTCGGAGGCCGTCGCGTATGCGGACGGCTCCCGCTTGCACAATTCGAGGTACTCCTCGAGGCTCATTTCCTCGTTCTGCGTGGCCGAGTAGTTCGACCGGAAGTCGTCAAGCAGCGTCATCGTCGTTCCCAAGTTGCCCTACTACCAAGATGCCGAATGCCTGGGGCACTTCCGGCCACTCCCGGCATGACGGAGCGGCTTGCCTTCTTGGCTTCTTCGCAAGTTGCGGTTCTCAAATTTGTACTGCATAACGCGTGCCAGACGGACGCCTTGGGCGCCCGCTCGCGTCGCCCGCACCGACGGCCCATCCAATCCGCGGATGGCGGTGCCTTTGAGCTTCCGGGGACGTGGACGCCTGTGACGCCGCGGAAAATTGGCGGGATGACGGTCGAAAACGGGTCGAGCGCGTGCCCAATTTCGTAACCGGGAGTGCCGTTTGCGTGTCATCCGTGCGACGCCAGGGCCCTTTCGAGTGGGATGTAGCGTGGATCAGTGTGTCGCCAAAACGTATTCGCGGCGGCGGAGGTTGACCGACGGCGACAGCAGAGTTGTATCCATTCATTAGTCATAGAACAAAAAACGATTGATACCTAGGGTAAAGCGATGCGAATATCGCCGACGCCGGTACAGTTGTGTCTTATTTGCAAGCAATGCAGGAGAGAGTTGTCTTATTTGCAATTTCTGGCAGTCCTCCGTCGGGAGTGCTACTCATGGCGTCGTCGCGTTGTGCAGTTCGTGCTCGTCGCGCTCGCCGCTCGCTTGCGGCGGCCCGCCAACTCGCGCACTGCAGCATTCATGAACCAAGTGAAGGGCCGGCGGGTCCATCTTGCGTTGAGCGGCAACACCACGGAGTTCGAGGGCAATGCGAAATGCGAGTCCGGATGGTAAGCATCGGCCGAGATTGAACGGCATCGCGCGCCCATTTCTTTCCCCCGGCGCCTGGCTGCTGCTGTTGGCGATCGCCGCCTGCACGCCGCCGCGCGAGCCGCAACCTGCCCCACTAACGCCGCCAGCGTCGACCGACGCCCCGGCCGTCACGCGCCGGCCGATGGAAGCGCCGCCTCCCGGGGCGGCGACCATTCCGTCACCAGGCGCGACAGCGAGCCCGGCCGCACCGCCGGTCGTCGTCCCGCCGGGCGTCATCTATGTATGCGTCACCGGCGCAGGCGCCACACTCGCGCAAACCGCCATCGAGTACGCGCCAAAGGTCGACGAGCTTTGCCGCAAGCATCCCGAAATGGGGCCGTGTCAGTACGAGCGCAACGCCTGCCGCAGCAAGGGCGGCCGCGTATTCGCCGCCGACGGCAAGGAGATCACGATGGCGACGGAAGCCGAATACGACAGGAAGGTGCGTCGCGTCACCTTCAAGGCGAACTGACCGCGGCCGCGGCGCGGCCCGCGCTGGCGGCAGATCGCTGGCGTTAAGCCAACCGGGTCTCAGCTCCCGCCGGCGTTGCGGGACGGTGCGTTCGAATGCCGGGTTTCGTGGGCCGCCGCGCGCGACGTCGCCGGCCGTGCCGGCGTCTCGAGCGCATCGATCTGTTTCATGTCCCCGCTGATCGTGCCGCCCTCGGCGACGATAAGCGAGCCGTAGCGAATCGTTCCCGACACCTTGCCCGTCCCGTGCACGACGAGCCGGGTGCGCGCCGTCAGCTCACCGGTGAACTCGCCATGGATCTCGGCCACATCGATTTGCGCGGTGCCATGGAGCGTGCCCGGCGGCGAAATCTGCATTTCCTTGCTGTGCACGGTCGCTTCGACGTGGCCCTCGACGACAAGCACATCGCAATCCGAGATCTCGACGCCCTTGAGCTTGATGTTGACGCCGACGAACAGCTTGCTGACGGGCGGTTGCGCGGCGGGCGCGGCCATCGCGGTGGGGGCGGCGATGCCACTCGGCGGGGGGTGCCGCTCCACGACCGGTGCGGGATCGACTCGCGACGCATCGGCGCGCGGTGAGCCCGCGGCGCCAGGCTCGCGCAGCACCGCTGGATCGGGCGGCAGCGCACGCGCCTGACCCGCGTGCGACGACGGTTCGTAGACCGCGGGTCGGAGGGCGGGCTTGCCGGGGACGCCGGCGTTGCGGGCGTCCTGCGGATCGGGCGGGCGATCCCCACTGCCTCGGCTGAAGTTGATCATGCCGTCTCCTGAGACTATGACATTGTCATTGTTCCCCTTTGTTATTGGACGCGCAACCGATTTCTGCAACCCGTCGGCACCGCTAACCCGCCGGATTGGGATATTGAATCTGCAACTCGGCGATCGCTTCCAGCATCGATGCGTCGAGGTCGAAACTCGCTGCGTCGAGATTCGCTTCCAATTGCGCAAGCGACGTTGCGCCGACGATCAAGGCGCCGAGATGCCAGCGGCTGCGGACGTATCCGAGCGCGAGCTGCGGCAGCGAGACCCCGAGTCGCTCGGCAAGCGCAACGTACGCCTCGATCGCCTCGTGCACGATGGGCTTGCGAAAGCGGAGCCCGGTGTCGTCGAACAGCACGTAGCGTGAATTCGGCGGCTTCGCTCCGCCGCGATATTTGCCCGTCAGGATGCCGCCGCCGAGCGGACTATAGGCGAGCAGCGACATTTTCTCCCGGAACAGCGTTTCCGCGAGATCGTTGTCGACGCTTCGCGAAACGAGGCTGTAGCTGTTCTGGATCGTGACCGGTCCCGGAACGCCCAGCGCGCTCGCGACGCACCGGAACTCGCATACGCCCCACGCCGTCTCGTTCGACAGTCCGTAGTAGCGGATCTTGCCCGCCTTGATCATGGCGGCCATTCCCTCGACCTGCTCGCGGACGTCGGGACCCGCGCGTTCCTTCGCCGGATCGAACTCCTTCGCGCCGAACATCGGCACGTTCCGCTGCGGCCAGTGGATCTGATACAGATCGATGCACTCGATGCGGAGCCTTGCAAGGCTCGTGTCGACGGCTTCTGCGATCACGTCGCGCGTCAAGTCGGTTCGGCCACCGCGTATCCACTCACGGCGCCCGGGGCCGGCCACCTTGGTCGCGATGATCGCATTCTGCGGCTTGCGGCGCGCGACCCAGCTCCCGACGAACGACTCGGTGCGTCCTTGCGTCGTCGCGTTAGGCGGCACCGGGTACATCTCGGCGGTGTCGATGAAGTTGACGCCGCGCTCGAATGCGCAATCGAGCTGCGCATGCGCTTCCGCTTCGCTGTTCTGCTGGCCCCACGTCATGGTGCCGAGGCAGACCTCGGAAACGTTGAGATCGGTGCTCGGCAGCGTCCTGTATTTCATCGGTGTCCCATCGTCTACACTGGCGGCGTGTCGAATCGCATCGCCTCGATTGCCACCCAGGTTTTCGCCTCGTCCCCGCTCCGGCACGCGTCCTTCAGGAACTTCTACTTCGGTTCCGTCGGCGCCGCGCTGGGCTACGCAACGCAGACGACGGTCGTCGCCTGGCTGATGGCAACGTTGACGCCGTCCGCGCTGATGGTGGCTCTCGTGCAGACTGCGAGCACGGCACCGTCGCTGCTGCTGGGACTCTTCGCGGGCTCGCTCGCCGACTTGATCGATCGTCGCCGGCTCATTCTGGTGACGCAGGTGCTGCTGTTCACGGCGACCGCGATTCTGGGCGCCATCACGCTCGCCGACGCCGTCACGCCGTCGCTGTTGCTGCTCTTTACATTCCTGATCGGCGCCTGCTTCACATTCTACATGCCGGCCCAGTCGGCGACGATCAACGACCTCGTGGCGCGCGTCGATGTGCCGCGCGCGGTGGCGCTCGGCGCGGTTGCGTTCAACGTCGCGCGCGCGGTCGGCCCCGCGCTTGCCGGGGCCATGGTGGCCGCGTTGAGCTCGGGCAGCGCGCTGCTCGCGAGCGCGCTCTTCTTTCTCACGATGATTCTGACGCGTCGAGGCTGGAAGAGTCCGGCGCGCCCGCCGAAGGCGATGCCGGAAACGCTCCTGTCCGGCATCGAAAGCGGACTGCGCTTCACGCGCCACTCGCCTTCCATGCGGGCGCTGATCGTGCACAACATCAGCTTCGCGCTGTGCGCGAGCATCGTGCTCGCCCTGCTGCCCATCATCGCGCGCGACCAGCTTCAGCTCGGTGCCGGCGGATTCGGCCTTCTGTCGGCGAGCTTCGGCATCGGCGCCGTCGTCAGCGCCCTGCTGGTGCCGCGCGGCCTCCACCGCGCGCCGCTCAATGCGGTCGTCACCGCGTTCATCCTCATATGGATTTTCGGCGCGTTGCTCATCGCTTCCGGCGAGCACCGCATCGTCGCAATTGCCGGAGCGTTCTGCACCGGTGCTGCATGGACCGGGGTATTTTCGAGCCTGTCGGCCGGCACGCAGACGTCCGCGCCGGCGTGGGTGCGTGCCCGGTCGGTTGCGATGAACCTCATCGCAGTGCAGGCGGCAATGGCGCTCGGCAGCGCGTTCTGGGGTTGGCTCGCGGCGTTGACCGGCCCACGCATGGCGATGGCGGCCGCTGCGGGCACGATGCTTCTGCTGCTGGGCATCAATCGCCGCGTGCGGGTGAAAATGGGGGACGAAGCGGATGTGACGCCAAGCATGCATCTCCCTGATCTCGCGCTCGCGACCGAGCCGCTGCCCGACGACGGCCCGGTGCTGATCCAGATCGAGTATCGGATCAGCGAAGAGAACGTCGACCGCTTTCTGGCCGCGATCCACAAATCCGAGCTCATACGCCGCCGCAACGGCGCGAGCGACTGGCGCATCTTTCGCGACCTTGGCGAGGAGGGACGCTTCGTCGAGCGCTTCTTGATCCGCTCGTGGGGAGAGTACGTGCGGCTGCGCACCCGGCTCACGATTTCGGACCGCGAGCTCCAGGAAGAGGTGGAAGGCCTGCAGCAGCCGGGCGTGCCGGTGCGCGTTTCAAGGCTAATTGCGACGTAGTGCGACAGGCGACGACATAGCGCGCCGCCTGTTGTTGGCCGCCGCCAACCTAACTCAATATCGGGCCAGCCAATTTCGAGCCGGATTCCGGGTCGCGTGAGCTAGGTTCCAGTCGTTAGCTCTGGCTTCTAGTCGCGCTCGTCGGCCCGCTGCGCAAGCTCGACGCGCATTTCGTAGAGATCGTCGTCGAGCGCGTCGCGCGCCGAGACGACTCCGATCGGGCGACCGTGATCGACGACCGGCAGGTGGCGGAACCCGCGCGTGTGCATGAGCTTCAGCGCCTTGATGAACGGCTCGTCGGCGGTCAGCGTCATCGGCTGCGGCGTCATTACCTCGGCGAGCGTCGTCGTCGCAGGGTCGCGGCCCGCGGCGATGACCCGAAACAGCGCGTCGCGCTCGGTGAAGATGCCGCTCAGCTGCGTGCCGTCGCAGACGAGCAGGGCGCCCTTGCTCTTCTGCTTCATCAGGATGGCGGCCTCGAGCACCGTCGCCGTCTTCTCTGCCGTGGCCGGCGGCTGTCCGCTGATGATGGAGCGAAGCGATCGAAGCGACATGCCGGACTCCCGACGTGGTCTCTCGGAGGCCCACATTGGGCGCCATGCGCCCGTGGAGTGTCAAGCACTCGGGAACCGATGTTGGTGTCCCGCTGTCGTGCTTACTGGATTACTTGCGCGCTGCGCGCTCCGGCATTCGCGCCGGGGCGGGCCGGCGCGCTCATGGTGCATGCGCCTCGTCGCCGCGGCCGCGGTTTCGCCTCCGCTGCTCGCGGCGCCGGTAACATTCCGCCGCCGGTTTTCGTGTTACCGTTTGAGTCAGCGTGGGGAGACCTGCGACGCAACGGGTAGGGCCCAGCATGAAAAAAGTAACGCTTTACAGCAGGTCCGACCGCGCGCGTGCGGGAAGCGCGGCGCCCGCCTCCACGCTTCGCCGCGTTGCACCGCGACAAGCGGCGGCCGCGCAGGACGCACCCGCCCCGCCCGCTCCCGTTCGCGACGCCTGGCGCGCCCGTCTCGCCCGCTACGAGCGGCCGCTGCTGCTGGCGTGCGGCGCGCTGTTCGCGCTCGTGCTGGTCGCCGTCCACGGATCGTTCACGCCGGCACAGCAACCGCTCACGCAGAAGGACATCGACGCTGCTGTGCTGTACACGCTCGACAACGTCCCGATGCAGTCGCATGCCGCGAAGGCTTATGCGGCGGTGCAGCGTTCCGTGGTCCGGGTTCGCGGCAGGACGAGCGACCAGCGCGAGGACGGCTACCAGTCCGAAGGCGTCGGCAGCGGCGTCGTGATCGTCGACACGGGCATCATTCTCACGAATCTGCACGTCGTCAACGGCGCCGATCAGGTCCAGGTGGAGTTCTTCGACGGGCTCGAGTCGGAAGCGACGGTCGTCGGCGTGCGGCCGGAGCACGATCTCGCCGTGCTTCAGGCCAAGAAGCTGCCTGATGATCTGCAGGCCGCCACGTTGCGCTCGACCTCCGACCTGCAGCCCGGCGACGAGGTCATTGCGGTCGGATTCCCGTTCGGCATCGGCCCCTCGGTCTCGTCCGGCGTCATTTCCGGACTGCGCCGCGAATACCGCTCGCCGCAGGGCAAGCGGCAGCTCACCAACCTCATTCAGTTCGACGCGGCAGCCAATCCGGGAAATTCCGGCGGCCCGCTCGTCACGAGCGACGGCGAAGTGGTAGGCATCGTCACCGCCATCCTGAATCCGACGGAGGAGCACGTGTTCATCGGCATCGGTTTCGCGGTTCCGATCGAAAGCGCCGCGGCCGCCGTTGGTATTTCGCCGTTCTAGCGCCGGCCGTGCGACGCGGCCGTTTGGAGGGCAGCCGTTCGATTGCCCCGGGTCGGCGCGGCGATTTCGAAGTTTCATTCCACGCGGTCGTTTCGACGGCACGACTTGAGGCGAGAGACGCATGAACGATAAGGCAGTGAATCCAACCGAGGTCACCCCGCTGATGGAGCGGATCCTCTACGAAGTGAAGAGGATCGTCGTCGGCCAGGACCACTTCCTCGAGCGCGTGCTCGTGGCGATCCTCGCGCAGGGCCATCTTCTCGTCGAGGGTGTTCCCGGACTCGCCAAGACCCTGACCGTCAAGACGCTCGCGCGAACGATCCGCGGCAGCTTCAAGCGGATCCAGTTCACGCCCGACCTCGTCCCCGCCGACCTCGTCGGCACGCGCATCTACAACCAGAAGACCGGCGAGTTCAACACGTCGCTCGGCCCCGTCTTCGCAAACCTCCTGCTCGCCGACGAAATCAATCGGGCGCCCGCCAAGGTGCAGAGCGCGCTGCTCGAAGTGATGCAGGAATATCAGGTCACGATCGCCGGCGAGACGCACTGGGTGCCGTCGCCGTTCCTCGTGATGGCGACGCAGAACCCGATCGAGACCGAAGGCACCTATCCGCTGCCGGAGGCGCAGGTCGACCGCTTCATGATGAAGGTGCTCGTCGGTTACCCGAGCGAGGAAGAGGAGTTCGTGATTGTCGAGCGCGTGACCGGCGTCGCGCAGGAAGTCGCCGCGGTGGCCACGACCGAGGAGCTCGCGCTCCTGCAGCGGGAGTGCCGCAGTGGTTACGTCGATCCGTCGCTGATCCAATACGCCGTGCGCCTCGTTGCGGCGACGCGCCAGCCGGACAGGTTCGGCATCAAGGATCTGGCGCGATACCTCACCTACGGCGCGAGCCCGCGGGCGACAATCCACCTGATCGAGGGGGCGCGGGCGCTCGCCTACCTGCGCGGACGGACCTACGTGCTGCCGGAGGACGTCTCGGATCTCGCACCCGACGTTCTGCGTCATCGTCTGTCGCTCTCCTACGAGGCGCTGGCCGACGGCCAGTCGGCCGACCAGATCGTCCACCGCATCATGCAGCACGTGCCGCGACCGGAGAAGCCGCTCGAGACTCATGTCCGAATCGAACCCAAAACCGACGCGCACGCGAACGCCTGAAGCCGTCCTGAAACGCCTCGAGTGGACGGTGATCCGCCGGCTCGACGGCGTGCTGCACGGCGACTATCGAACGCTCTTCCGTGGCCACGGCCTCGACCTCGCCGACCTGCGCGAGTACATGTACGGCGACGACGTGCGGCACATCGACTGGAACGTCACGGCGCGTCTCACTACGCCGTACGTGCGCGAGTACATGGAAGAGCGCGAAGTCGCCGCGTGGTTCCTCCTCGATCTCTCCGCATCCGTCAATTTCGGCTCGCAGGACCTCAAGAAGGAAGCGGTCTCCGGCGAGTTCGTCGCGGTGCTCGCCCGCATCCTGACGCGCCATGGCAATCGCGTCGGCGCGCTTTTCTACGGCGATCGGGTGGACCTGGCGCTGCCGCCGCGCAGCGGCCGTCGCCAGGTGCTGCATCTCTTGCACAGCATGATGCACCGCCCGCAACGTGTGCAAACCGGTGAAACCGATCTGTCCGAGCTGCTGCGCACGGCGTATACGATGGCCCCGCGGCGCTCGCTCATCTTCATCGTGTCGGACTTCATCAGCCGGCCCGGATGGGCGGAGCCGCTCGCACATCTCGCGCAGCGGCATGACGTCGTCGCGGTGCGCCTCTACGACCCGGTCGAAATGGAGCTGCCCGACATGGGCATGCTCGTCGTGCAGGATGCCGAGACGGGAGAGCAACTCTTTGTCGACACGCACGACCGCGGCTTTCGCAAGCGGTTCGAGGCCGCGGCGAAGGCGCGCGAGAAGGAGCTCCGCGCCTCGTTCGCAACCGCCGGCGTGGATGCGCTCGAGCTCGCGACCAACGACAACCTGGTCGACGCGATCCTGCGTTTCGCGGACCTGCGCAAACGCAGGAGCCAGCTCGCGACCGGCGGCGGCCTTCCGCAGCATCTTGGAGCCGTCCAATGAGCCCGAAGGGCCGCGTCGATGACCCGCAGGTTCGCCGTAAGGGCCTGCAGGGTTGCCGCAAGGGTGGCATGCCCCGAAGCGTGACAGCGGGGAGCGTAGTCCAGTGACGTGGCTGTGGCCCGAGATGCTTTGGCTGCTGCTGCTCGTGCCAGCGGTCGTGGTCGCGTACCTCGTCATCGTGCGGCGCAAGCAGAAGAGCGCACTCCGTTACGCCAGCCTGTCGGTGATGAAGGATGCGCTGGGCGTGGGCCACCGGATGCGGCGCCATATACCGCCGGTCTTGTTTCTCGCGGCGTTCACGCTGATGATCATCGCCATCGCGCGGCCCGCCGCAGTGGTCATGCTGCCATCGCAGCACGAGACGATCATCCTGTCGATGGACGTTTCGGGCAGCATGCGGGCGACCGACGTGAAGCCGAGCCGGATCGCCGCTGCCCAGGAGGCGGCGCGCGCATTCGTCGCCGAGCAGCCGAAGACCACGCGGATCGGCGTGGTCTCGTTCGCCGCCACCGCCTCCGTCGTGCAATCCCCCACTCACAGCCGCGAGGACATCCTTGCCGCAATCGAGCGGTTCCAGCTGCAGCGCGGCACCGCGGTGGGCAGCGGAATTCTGGTCGCGCTCAAGATGATCTTTCCGGATGCCGAATTCGATTTGCGCGCGTCCAATCCCCGAGCGCAGCCGCTGAAAGCGAGCCCGCTCGATCCGCAGAAGGCAGCCGACACAAGCGATGCGAAGACCGTGCCCGCCGGTTCGTATTCGTCGGCGGCGATCATCCTGCTCACCGATGGCCAGACGACGACGGGCCCCGATCCGATCGAGTCGGCGCGCATCGCCGCCGATCGCGGTGTTCGCGTCTACACCGTCGGGATCGGCACGCAAGGCGGCGAGACGATCGGGGCTGAAGGCTGGTCGATGCGCGTGCGGCTCGATGAGCAGGCGCTGAAGCAGATCGCCACCATCACGCAGGGCGAATACTTTTACGCCGGCACTGCCGCCGACCTGCAGAAGATCTACAAGAACCTGAACACCAAGCTCTTCTTCGAGCAGCGCGAGACTGAGATCTCGGCGCTGTTTGCCGCCGCCGCGGCTGTGCTCGCGCTGTTGTCCGGGCTGTTGTCGCTGCTCTGGTTCAACCGGATTCTTTGACCGTCGGGTGACTGTTGTGCCGATGCCGATGGCGGGCGTCGCGCCGACGCAACATCGCGCATCTGCTCGTTGCCGATCTCGGTGCCGTCGTTGCGGATGGATGTGCCCCAACAAATGCAACACATGCGCGCCGTTCGTTGTGGAACTTTCGGTGCGAGCGACGAGTCGCACGTTGCCGATCGCCAACATTTGTTCATCCAACGAAGGAGATCGCCCATGGCAAAAATCCCGAGCTCAACGCCGACATCGCCTGCCGAGGCGACGACCGTGCAGTCCTCGCCGGCGAGGCAGCACACGCCTCCCGCGCTAGCCGTCATCGTCGCCGCATGCTTCGACCGCCTGGCGCTGCGGCAGCGCGCGCGCATGCTGGGGCGGCTGCTCGCTTCGGTCGGCCCGCTTGCGCTGGCGGTGGTGGGTGGAGGCGCCTTCGCGAAGTACGCGATCTTCGCGCGATTGCCCGAAGTCCCGGTGTCGCTCGAAGATGCGGCACTCGCCACGTCGGCGCAGGTACAGGAAATCGTCCGCTACATCGAGCAAAGCAATCCGCAGCTTTTCAACAATCTGCTCGGACTCCTCGCCCGCGACACGACCACGATCGCTGCGCTGGGCGCTTCGATTGCCGCACTGACGATGCATACGCTCGCCAACCGTCGCGAGCCGCGGCCCCCGGTCATCAAGCCGCAAGTCTCGACAGACTAGCGAAGCCCCGGCGGCCCAGGTTCGTTCTGGTTGCCGCCCTCCCATCCGGCGAATATGATGCGCGGGAGGTCGCGCGCGTCGCTCGACGAGCGGCGGCGACCTCGCGGGTCCGGTTCATCGCCAGGGAGGAGGTCGCCGTGCTGCCCATGCAACGAGTCGCCACGCTGCCCATGCAACGGTTGGTCGCTTGCGCAACTGCGGCCGCGCTTGCCGCGACGCTCGCCTTCCATGCACCCGCCGTCTTTGCGGCGAAAGTGTCGGAGTGCACGAAGATCGGCGTCTGCTATTGCGTCGAGGGCGACCTCAAGCCCACGATCACCGCCAAGGTCGAGCGGTTCCGGGAGGTGCTCGCCGAGCAGCGCAAGATGGGCAAGGCGGTCGGGTATCTGAGCGTTCCCCTCACCTCGGCGGGCGGCGGCAACTTCGACATCAACAAGGAAGTTGCCGAAAACGCAAAGCAGGCGATCGAGAAGCGGTTCGGATCCGACTACCTGTACGTCCTCAATCCCGGGACGCTCGACGCCGACCTGCCGAAGGGCACTGGCTCCGATTACATGCTGATGTGGACGACGCTGCTCGAAGGACAGGACGGTCTGGGCGACTTCGACTTCGTCTACTTCGCGGGTCCGCAGGACTTCGCACGGTATTTCGGCTTCGACGGCAACAACGACATGGCGAAGCTCGAGCAGTATTTCGATAATCGCGTGAAGACCAATCCCGGATTCGCGAAGGCCGTCGAAGGCGGCCTCACCAAGTCCGCGTTCCGCCGCTACTACGCGCTACGAGCGTCGTCGACCGTCAGCCGCGGCGCGCACGACGAGTGGAACATCTTCAAGACGATCAACGAGCGCCGCCGCGCCGACAGCAAGATCGGAACGACCGGCCAGATTCCGGTGCTGTTCGACGGGCGCGGCGTGAATCCTACGGACGCCGAAGCGCCGGTATCCGAAGGCTACGTCGGCAAGTGCGCACCATAAAGGGAAAGAACATGATGGGATCGAATGGTTTTCGGCAGTTCGTCGCGGGCGCTGCACGTATCGGCGTGCTGCTCGGCTTCGCGCTGCTGGGCGCGGTGCCGGCCCGCGCTGCCGACGTCGTGAATGCGTACTCGATCTGGCCCGAGAACTGGGCGCGCCCCATGTTCGACGAGTTCGAGAAGGCCACCGGCATCAAGGTCAACTTCGTCCGCTTTTCTTCGGGCGAAGCGCTCGCCCGCGTCATCGCCGAGAAGGGCAATCCGCGGGTGGACGTGCTGTTCGGTGGACCGATCGAGACGTTCGCCGCCGGCATCTCCGAAGGCGTGTTCGAATCGTACAAGCCGCCTGCGTACGCGTCGCTGCCGCCGCGCTTCAAGCACGCCGACGGACAGTGGATTGCGATCGCGGACGACCCGCTCGTGTTCATGACCAACGACAAGTTCTTGAAGGAAAACAACCTCAAGCCGCCGGCCTCGTGGAACGACCTGCTCAATCCGGCCTACAAGAACATGCTGCAGATGGCGGACGCACGCACCTCGGGCACCGCGGTCACCCGCATCTTCTCGGTTCTCGAAGTGAACGGCCGCGACGAGACCAAGGCGTTCGATTACATGAAGAAGCTGCGGCCCAATGTCCAGCTCTACACGAAGAGCGGCGGCGGAGGCACTCTGCCGGTCGGTCTCGGCCAGGCGGGCGGCGGCATCTTCTTCATCGTGGACGCGCTCGACACGAAGGCGAAGGGCTACGACGTCACGATCAGCTTCCCGGCAGAAGGCATCGGCACGGCTGCCGAAGGCATCGCGCTCATCAAGGGCGCGAAGAATCCCGAGCTGGCGAAAAAACTGATCGATTGGGCGACGTCGCCCGCGATGCAAAACCAGTTCGCGAAGTACAAGATCAACTTCGTGCCCGCGAATCCGGCAGTCTCCATCGAGCCGAGCCTCGCGGCCGTGCTGAAAGGCGCGAAGATCTTCGCAATCGACGCGGACTACGCGGGCGCGAACCGCAAGCGCATCGTCGATCGGTGGGTCGCCGAAGTGTTGAATCCCTAGGGGTACGGTGGAACCGGCATACGCGCCGTGATCCGCGCCAGCGGACACCGCGACCCCGTCGTCGCCGTCACGGCGCTCGCGCTCTGGCTGCTGCTCGCACTCTTCGTCGTCTATCCGCTCGGCATGCTGTTCGCGCGGATGGTCGTCGATCAAGGGGGATTCAACACCGCCGCGATCACGAAGATCCTGACCGATCGCCACCAGATCCGTGCGTTCTGGAACAGCCTGCTGCTGGCGACGCTCGTGGGCGTGCTCGGCACGGCAGTCGGCTTCCTGTTTGCGTTCACCGCCGCGCGTGGCCGGCTGCCGCGCTTGCTGCTCGGGATCGTCGACGCGAGCGTGCTGTTGCCGCTGGTCTCGCCGCCATTCACGACCGCAATCGCCATCATCTTTTCGTTCGGCCCGCGCGGGCTCATCACGTACGAGCTTCTGGGAATGAAAGGCGTCACGGTCTACGGTCTGACCAGCACCTTCGTCTCGGAAGCGCTCACCTACTTTCCAATCGCCTATCTCACGCTGCGGCCAATCCTGGCCGCGATCGACTCGAACATCGAGGGCATGGCGTTCTCGTTGGGCGCCTCGCGCTGGCGCGTGTTCCGCACCGTCACGCTGCCGCTTGCGACGCCCGGCCTCGCGAATGCGTTCCTGCTGCTGTTCGCCGCGTCCTTGGCGGATTTCGCGACACCGCTGATTCTCGCGGGGAACCAGTTCCCGGTGCTGCCGACGCAAGCCTATCTGCAGATCACCGGCCTCTTCGATCTTCGCGGCGGCGCCGTGCTGTCGTTCGTGCTGCTCGTTCCTGCGCTGATCGTGTTCGTGCTGCAGCGCTACTGGGTGAGCCGGCGCTTCTACGTGACAATCACCGGCAAAGGCGCGGGAGAGACCCCGTTCAACAGCATCTCGCCGGCGACGCGCAATGTCCTGCTCGCGGTGTGCGCCGCGATCGCGCTCGTCATCGTCTACTTCTACGCGCTTTTGCTCTACGCGTCGCTGGTGATGGCGCTCGGCGCGAATCATACGTTCACGCTCCAGCACTACCGCGTGATCTTCACCGAAGGGGCGAAGGCGATCCGCGACACACTGATCGTCGCCGCGTTCGCGATGCCGCTCGGCGGGCTCTATGGCGTGCTGCTGGGGTACCTTGTCACGAAAAAGGCGTTCATCGGCCGCCGCTCGATGGAGCTCGTGTCGATGGTCAATTACGCGCTGCCCGGGACGATCGTCGGCATTGCCTACCTCATCGCGTTCAACGACCCGCCCATCGAGCTCACCGGCACGGCGTTGATCATCATCGCGTGCTACGTGTTCCGGTACGGACCCACCGGCATTCGCGCGACGGTCGCGCTGCTGCAGCAGATCGACAAGAGCCTCGAGGAAGCCTCCCAGGGGATGGGGGCGGGCAGCGCGACGACGTTCCGCCGCATCACGTTGCCGCTGATCCTGCCGGCATTCTTCGCCGGACTGGGCGTCGTATTCATCCGATCGATGACCGCCATCAGCGCGACGATCTTCCTGGTCTCGATCGGCTGGACGCTCATCACCGTGAAGATCCTCGACAACATCACCGAGCTTTCACTCGGTCCCGCGGCGGCGTTCTCGGTGCTCGTCGTCGTCATCGTGTTCGTCGTGATCGCGACGATCGGCCGGTTGCTGCGGCTTTTCCGTGCGCCGGGTAACGTGCCGATGACGAGCCTGCTCGGGGGATAGCGTCATGAGCGCGGATTCGATCGGCGTGGACGTCGAGGGCGTTTCCAAGCGCTACGCGCATCGCGTCAAGGGCGAGGTCTACGCGGCGCGCGACGTCGTCCTTCACGTGGAGCCCGGCGAGTTCCTGACGCTGCTCGGCCCCTCGGGCTGCGGCAAGACGACGACGCTTCGGATGATCGCCGGCTACGAGATGCCGGACGCCGGGCGAATCCGCTTCGGCGGGCAGGACGTGACGCGCGAGCCCGCGAACCGCCGCAACATCGGATTCGTATTTCAGAATTACGCCCTGTTTCCGCACCTGTCGATCTTCGAGAACGTCGCCTACGGGCTCCGCGTGCGCGGCATCGACGAGGCGCAAATCGGGCGACGCGTCGGCGAAGTGCTTGCGCTCGTCGGGCTCGGCGGTTACGAGCAGCAGTTCTCGAGTCAGCTCTCCGGCGGCGAGCAACAGCGTGTCGCACTCGCCCGCGCGATCGTCATCCGGCCGCAGGTGCTGCTGTTCGATGAGCCGCTGTCGAATCTCGATGCGAAGCTGCGCGTGCAGATGCGTCACGAGATCCGCGAGCTGCAGCGCACGCTCGGGATTACCACGGTTTACGTGACGCACGACCAGGAAGAAGCAATGGCCGTGTCGGACCGGATCGCAGTGATGAGCGCAGGCAGCGTCGTCCAGGAAGGAACGGCCGAGGTTCTCTATCACCGTCCAGCGTCGCAATTCGTCGCGCAGTTCGTGGGGCGCGTCAATCTGGTTCCGGGGCGGATCGCGAGCATTGCAGGCGGCGTCGCGAAGGTCGCCGCGCTGGGATCGACCGTCGACGCTGTCGTCGTCGCGCCCGGGCTCGTGCCCGGCGCCGCGGTTCGCCTCGTCGTGCGTCCGGAATCGATCGCGATCGCGCCGGCGGCGTCGGCGAGCGGAGCGCTCACGGCAACAGTTACGTCGCGGACGTTCCTCGGTGAGAAGATCGAATACCTGTTGCGCTGTGCGAACGAGACGCTGCAGGTCGTGCGTTACGACGCCGGGCCGGGCGACACCATGGCGGAAGGCGCCAGAGTCGCGGTACGCTTCGCGGAGGATGCCGCGACTGTATTGCCGGAGACTGGCGCCTCCGCAAAGTCGCGGTAAGCTCGACGCATTGTCATGGAGTCACCCATGCATCGAATCCGCCGTGGCCTCGTTTACCTCCTGTCCGCAATCCTGCTGACCGGCGCGTCCGGCTGTGGACGCGCGGCCGCCGCCGATCCTGCGAACGCGGTCCATGGGTCGGCGGATCTATACGCGGCCCCGGGCGTCACGCTGGCGTGGGGGATCTTGCGTGGTTCCACGGAAGCCTCGACGCTCGTGGCCGTGCGCATCGTGGTTGTTCCGGACGCTTTCGCCGCCGTCAGCATCGTCGGCGTCGATCCTTTCACGCGGCGTGAGCAAGTACTGCTGCCGCCGAGTTCGACGGGCGCCCGCATCGACGCTCGCATACCGCGCGTCCAGTTCGCCGATCTCCCGCGCACGGAGTTTCGGCTGTACGGGTCCGCGCCCAAAGCGCCGACCGATGCGCCAAAGCTGCTCGTTTATTACCTCGGTATACCGGACACCACACCCGAGTTCGCGTCCGAAGCCGCGCTCGAAAGCTACCTCAATTCGCGGATCGGTCAAGGCGGCAGGAAGCCATGACCAGGATTCTCGCGCGTCGAGAGCTCGCGCCCCTGCTGGATCATTCCGTGCTGAAGCCCGAAGCCACCGCCGCCGACATCGACTCCGGCGCGGAAGTCGTGCGCACGTGGCGGATCGGCTACTACTGTGTCCAGCCGTGCTGGGTGTCGCTCGCTGCTCGCGCGCTGGCGGGCTCGGGCGCGAAGGTCGCGAGCGTCGTTGGATTTCCGCATGGTGTCGATCGCCCCGACGTCAAGGCCAATGCAGCCTCGCTCGCCGCGGCCGACGGCGCGCGCGAGATCGACATGGTGCAGAACGTGGGCGCGCTCCGGAGCGGCCGCGCGGCATGGGTGGCGGCGGACATCGAAGCCGTCGTCCGCGCCGTGCCCGGCATTCCCGTCAAGGTGATTCTCGAAGCCACCGTGCTGACGGAGGAAGAGAAGACGCTCGCCTGCCGTCTCGCCGTCGACGCGGGCGCCGCGTTCGTCAAGACGTCGACGGGATTTCATCCGGCCGGCGGCGCCACCGCCGCCGATGTGCGCCTGATGCGGGCGGTGGTGGGCCCGAGCGTGGGCGTCAAGGCGTCGGGCGGGATTCGCACTCTTGGCGATGTGCTGTCGATGCTCGACGCAGGCGCGAACCGGATCGGGACGTCCGCGAGCGCGGCAATACTGGGCGCGATGCCAGAATGATGTGAAGGCCCGCAGCCCGACCCTTTTGCCGGAATCTGGGAGCGGCGACACTTGATCTGCTGTTTCATTTCCCAAAGACGCTACAGCCGGATCGCGCTGCTGGCCCTTGCATTCTCGATCTCTTGCTCGGGTCGCGAACTGCCTGCGCTCAACGTCGACCTGGCCGAAACGTCGGTGTCGGGGTTATCGTCCGGCGCGTTCATGGCGGTGCAATTCGAGGTTGCCCATTCGGCAATCGTGAAAGGTGTGGGTGTCATCGCCGGGGGTCCTTACTTTTGTGGCCAACATGACGTGATCCGCGCGACCACCCAATGCTCCTGCTCGCTCAACACGCCATTTCCAACGTGCAATGTTTCATCGGTCAGTGCTGACGTCCCGCACCTCGAGAGCATCACCCGCGCGCTGGCCCGCGACGGCAGCATCGATCCCCCAACCTATCTCACGAATCACCGGGTGTTCATCTTTACCGGAGGGAAGGACTCGACCGTTCCCGGCGTCATTGCCGCGCAGGTCGAGGAGTATTACAAGCGCTTTTCCGTGCCCGCAGGCAACATCAAGAAGACCGTGCAGGCCAACGCCGCTCACACCATGCCAACGCGGAACTACGGGGCGCCCTGCTCGGTGAGCGAAACGCCCTACATCGGCAAGTGCGGCTTTGACGGTGCCCACGCCGCGCTAAGCTGGATCTACGGCGGTCTGAATCCGCCGCGACGAGGCACCGGCAACGGTCGATTCGTCCAGTTCGACCAGGCGCACTATGTACGTCGAGTCGCACCGTTCGGCGTAACGGGCATGGATGCGACGGCGTGGCTCTATGTTCCTGCCGCCTGTGCGCGTGGCGAGCGGTGCCGCCTGCACATCGCTCTGCACGGCTGCAAACAAGCGCAAAGCTACACGCCCCTTCAGGGATCGGCGCTCCACTACGGGACGAGGTTCGTGCGCCATGCGGGCTACGTCGAAACCGCGGATACCAACCGGATCGTCGTGCTGTTTCCCCAGGCGGCACCCTCGCCGGAGAATGTCTTCGGTTGCTGGGACTGGTGGGGTTATACGGGCGCCGATTACGCCAACAAGAACGGCGCGCAGATTGCGACGATTCGTGCCATGGTGGACCGCATCGCCGCGGGTCGGCACTGACATGCCGCCGCGGCTTTCCGCCTCACATCACGGCCCGACGAGCAACGCCACAAGCGCATTACGTCGCCACGGTCGCACTGACCGCCTGCGCATCTGCCGCGTCGACCATCCCCTCCAGTATCGCCGCCCGCGACACGATCCGCACGCGCATGGGCTCCTCGCGCCCACGCAAGGCGATCTCCTTCGCCGGCAATGAATCCAGCGCCAGGCCCGCCCTCCGGCATACGTCGTCCGACAGCACGACCTCGCACTTCAGGATTTTCGTCTGCTCCTGCAGCCGCGCGGTGACGTTGACGGCGTCGCCGATCGCGGTGAAGACCCGATGATCGCTGTAGCCGATGTCCCCGAGGATCACCTCGCCGCCGTGGATGCCGATGCCGAATTGCACCGGCTCGCCCAGGTTTTCCTTGAACACTTGGTTGAACCGATCGACGTTGCGCGCGAGTACCGCCGCGGCGCGGATCGCTTGCCGGCTCGCCGTCGCAGCGTCGGTCGCCACGCCGAACAGCGCCAGAACGCCGTCGCCCAGGAACTGGTTCGGCGCGCCGCCCGCCTCGATCACCGCCTGTGATACCGCTTCGACGAAGCGATTGATGATGAACACGATGTCGTAAGGCATCCGCCGTTCGGCGAGCCGCGTCGAGCCGCGCATGTCGACGAACATGCTCACCACGTGTCGTTCCATGCCCTGCGCTCGCATCGTCGCGCGCGCCTGCGTCATGTCCGCATTCGCAGGCAGCAAGGGCACGATCGCGAGATCGGATTGGGGACGCAGCTGGCACGCGAGGCGAACGGGCGAATCCGGCGCGAATCCCGCCCGCTCGAGCACCGCCCGCTCGCCGGGTGACGGCGGCGGCAACGCCGAGCGGTCACCTATGATGCGGATGCGGCACGTCGAGCAGCGGCCGCGCCCTCCACACACGCTCGCATGCGGAATGTTGAACCGCCAGCTCGATTCGAGCACCGAAAGCCCCCGAGGGACGCGAATCGTCTTGCCGTCCGGGTAAGTGATCCGGATCAGCCCTCGGCGGCGCTCGTTCAACGCCCGCCCGCCGCGCGCCGTGAACACGAGCACGATCGATGCCGACCACGCAATGAGCGTGTAGTCGCGGATCTCGGCGAGCCGGTCGAGCTGCTCGCGAGTGCCGGTCTGACCCGGCGATAGATGCGCCTCGCTCCACTCGGGAAGCGCGCTCAATGCCGCGACCGTTCGCCCCGACTGGTAGTAACCCAGCAATGCGAGCGTCGGCAACAGGACGGCGGCGGTCAGCAAATACGGCGCACCGCGCCGGAAGAACGGTTTCAAGCGCAGCCAGAAGTAGATCCCGATGGAGCCGTGGACCCAGGCGACGACCAGCGCGACGACCTGCAGCATGCCACGCCCCGGTGAAGACACCCAGAACAAATGCAGCGCCTGCGCATACCCACGCTCGACGCCAAAAACGTCGAGGGCCACGCGCTGGCCGACGACGTGCGCCGTGAGCAGCAAGGGGATGGACAGGCCGGTGACGAGCTGTAAGCCTTCGATCACGCGCCAGCGAAAGTGGCGGCGCTCGTAAAGCGCCCACAATCCAAGCGCTGCGTGGATCGCGAGCGCCGAGTACAGGAGCAGCGTCCCGGGCAGGCTTTGCCAAAGCATGACGTGATACTCGAGGCCCTCCTCCATGGCCGCGAGCGAGATGTTGCCGAGGGCGTGATTCGCGAAGTGCGTGATGAGGTACGCATAGAGGACCACGCCGGTTGCAAGGCGCAGTCGGCGCACGGCAAGCGTTCGCTTTCGCACCCGTGCCGCAGCACTCCGGGTGAAAGCGGTCACGCGATTCGCTTCTGGCCCGCGTTACAGTCCACTCTAGTAGCCCGCCTTGGTGTAGATGTGAACTCCCGCGTCGAGCACCCACCAGACCCACTTCGGAACGGCCTTGAACGGGATGCTGTTGTATCCGTCCTCCCGCTTCGGGCGGCCGTTGACCATCACTTTGGTGATCGTGGCGGGCTGCGCGGCGGCTTCGTCGCATTCCCAGTTGCCGCGATCCTTGACTTTGCATTTGTTGAACTTGCCGGAAGGCTGCGACGAGCCGACGACCCAGTACAGCACCTCCTGCTTGCTGACGCTCGCCCGAAAGCGATAACGGTCGCCGGCAACCATCTTGCCCTTGCATGCGAGCCCTTCCCAATCGCCTTGCTCGCAGCGCACGGTGTAGACCGTGCGCTCGCCCTCGTACGTGATCTTGTCGCTCCCCCACAATGCGATGCCCAGTGCGACGACGACGACGACGACGATCGCCCATTTTGCGAACATTGCTCCTCCGGCCGGCGCTTCCAATGTCACGCCGCGCAGGCAGTGTACCGAGTCGGGGGGCGCATGGCACTCTCGCCCAGTTTCGACTCGACGCGGCTTGTCCGCGACGCGGCCGCCGGGCGATAATGCGAATCCTTTGCCTTCGCATTAACGAACCATGGCCGATTCCGCCAATCCCCTGCTGCAGCCCTGGCAAACCCCATACGGGTTGCCGCCTTTCGACAAGGTCGACGCCGAGCACTACCTTCCCGCCTTTTTGCACGCGATGCACGCGCACCGCGCCGAGGTCAACGCGATCGCGGCCAACCCCGACGCGCCGACGTTCGACAACACGATCGCCGCGCTCGATCGCTGCGGCGAAGGCCTGCATCGAATCGAGCGGCTGTTCTTCAACCTGACGGCTTCGGAGACTTCCCCCGATCTGCAGGCAATCGAGCGCGATATTTCGCCGCAGCTCGCGGCGCACCACAGCGCAACCGCGTTGGACGCGAACCTCTTTGCGCGCATCGAAGCGGTGCACGCGCGGCGCGACGAGCAGCCCGCGCACGGCGAGGAGCGGCGCCTCACCGAGCGCGTCCATCTCGACTTTGTCCGCGCAGGCGCGCGGCTCTCGCAGGCCGCGAAGGCCCGCTATGCGGCAATAGTCGAGCGCCTCGCCGTGCTCCAGACACGATTCATGCAGAACGTCCTCGGCGATGAAGCCGAGTACCGTCTGCCACTCTCCGACGAGCGCGACTTTGCCGGCCTTCCCGACGACGTGCGCGCGGCAGCGCGCGCGGCGGCGCAAGAACGCGGCGCCGATACGCCTGGGACCATCACGCTGTCGCGCTCGCTGATCGTGCCGTTTCTCACGTTCTCGGAGCGGCGCGACCTGCGCGAGCAGGCGTACACCGCGTGGATGACACGCGGCGAGCACGACGGCGCCCGTGACAACCGTCCGCTTGCCCGCGAGATCCTGGCGCTTCGCAACGAGCAGGCGCGCCTGCACGGCTACGACAACTACGCGCAATACGCGCTCGAAGACCGGATGGCGGGCACGCCGGAGGCCGTGGCGCACTTGCTGTCCCAGGTGTGGGAGCCCGCCAAGGCGCGGGCAGCGGCTGAGCGTGATGCGCTGGCCGTGCACGCGCAGGCGCAGGGAGCGACGCATCCGATCGAGCCGTGGGATTGGCGGTACTACGCGGAGAAGGTGCGCAAGGAGCGCTATCACCTCGACGACGAGGAGCTGAAGCCGTATTTCTCGCTCGAGCGGATGCGCGCGGCCATGTTCGACTCGGCGCACCGGCTCTTCGGGCTCTCGTTCGTCGCGCGCCCCGATGTCCGCGCGTATCACCCGGACGTCGCGGTGTTCGAAGTGCGAGGCGCCGACGACAAGCTGGTCGGCGTTTTCCTGAGCGACAACTACGCGCGCCCGAACAAGCGCGGCGGCGCGTGGATGAGCGCGTTCCGCTGGCAGTCGCGCCGCGACGGCGAGACATTGCCCATCATCGTCAACAACAACAATTTTGCGAAGGGCGGCGCCGGCACGCCGGCGCTTCTGTCGGCCGACGACGTGCGCACGCTCTTCCACGAGTTCGGCCACGGCTTGCATGGGCTCCTGTCGCAGGTGACGTATGAGCGACTGTCGGGCACTAATGTGCTCCGGGATTTCGTCGAACTGCCTTCGCAGCTCTTCGAGCACTGGGCATTCGAGCCCGAGGTACTGCGCCGCCATGCGGTGCATCACGAAACAGGCAAGCCGATTCCCGAGGATCTGATCCAGCGGGTGAAGGCGGCGCGGCGCTTCAACCAGGGCTTCGAGACGGTCGAATACACGGCGAGCGCGCTGCTCGACATGGCAATCCACGCGCAGCCGGACCCCTCGGGCGTGGACATCACCGAATTCGAGCGCAAGGAGTTGCAGCGAATCGGGATGCCCCGCGAGATACTGCCACGTCATCGGCTGCCGCACTTCGGCCACCTGTTCGCGAGCTCCGGATACGCAGCAGGCTATTACGTCTACATATGGGCCGAAGTGCTCGACGCGGACGGCTACGATGCGTTCGTCGAAGCCGGCAGTCCTTTCGATCGCGCGGTCGCCGAGCGCGTCAAGCGCTTCATCTATTCGTCGGGCGGCACGCTCCCGCCCGCGGAAGCGTATCGGTCGTTCCGCGGGCGCGATCCCCGCGTCGAGCCGCTGCTCGCCCAACGCGGCCTGGCGGAAGAGCCGGAACCGGTCTGATCGATCGGAAGCGCTGCGCCCAAAGCGAAAGCCTGGCGCGAACCATCGCGTGCGCGCGGTTATGCGACAGGGTCCTACAGCGTGAAGCGCTCGGAGATCCCGGCCTGCAGCTTCGCGAGCCTCGCGACCGTAGGCGACAGATTCAGCCCGGTGTCGCGTTTGAGCGCCAGCGCTTGGGCTTTCATCTCGGGGAGCGAGACGTCGACGGGCTTGCCCGCCGCGGCTAGGGCGATGACGTTGCCGGTCGAGCATTCCGGCAGAACGCACGTCCTCTCGTCGAACGCGGCATCCATTCGCTTCACGCCCGCCGCCAGGCCGCGCCGCCGACTGAGGAAGTTGGTGACGAACAGCCCTTCGTCGCTCAGTCGCCCGCGGCAAGCCGCGTAGAACGGCGGCGTGTCGAGCATTCCGACGTTGCACTTGGCGTCGAACCCGTCGACGATGATGAGATCGAAGCGGCGGCGCGTCGAAGTCACGTACTCGTGGCCGTCGGCGATCTCGATCGCGAGCCGCCGTGGGTCGATCGGCAGCTCGAAGTACTGTTCCGCGGCGCGGACGACCGCCGGGTCTATTTCGATCACGGTCAGCCGCGCGTGCGGACGATGGCGGTACAGAAACTTCGGCAACGACGCAGCGCCCAATCCGATCATCAGCACGTGCCGCGGCCGCCCCGCGCCCGGGCGCAGCAGCAACGTGATCATCATGTCGCGCGTATATTCGAGCTCGAGCGCCCACGGGCGCGAGACGCGCATTGCGCCCTGGATCCAGTGGGAGCCGAAGTGGAGGTAGCGTATTCCCCGCTCTTCGCTGATCTCGATCGAACTGCCGCTCATCGCGGCCTCCGCACCGCCTGAGCAGACTCGACACTACCGTTGTCGGCCGCCTCAATCGCTCGGCGACGCGCGGCCTCGGTCACATTGTTACAAAACTCCGCAGGTCCGCCCGTCGGCCGCCATCCTCGCTCGCAGACGCGCCCTTCGGGCCTGGGCTTCGCCCTGCTCGCGAGGACGTCCTCCTTAGCCTTGGCTCGCTGACGCTCGCCCGCCT
>Ga0207691_10000506_pt1 | contig 38815 bp, 39 predicted proteins | sample KBSM13metaG_FD_184327 | JGI IMG/M metagenome (GOLD analysis project Ga0207691, IMG submission 184327) | Miscanthus rhizosphere microbial communities from Kellogg Biological Station, Michigan, USA - KBS M1-3 metaG (SPAdes) (version 2) | ecosystem: Host-associated > Plants > Roots > Rhizosphere >...
GGGCGTCGAGTTTCGCCCCGGGCGTTACGTCGAAAGCCTCAAGGGGTTGCTGGCGGAAGGATGGGACGCCGTGTTCGTCGGCAGCGGCGCGCCGCGCGGGCGCGATCTCGACGTGCCGGGCCGCAAGCAAGCCGCCGCCAACGTGCACATCGGCATCGACTGGCTCTCCAGCGTCTCGTTCGGCCACACCACGAAGATCGGCAAGCGCGTGCTCGTCCTTGGTGGCGGCAACACCGCCATGGATTGCTGCCGCAGCGCGAAACGGCTGGGCGGCGAAGATGTGCAGGTCGTCGTCCGCTCGGGCTTCGACGAGATGAAGGCATCGCCCTGGGAGAAGGAAGACGCCGCGCACGAAGGGATTCCAATCCACAACTTCCTCGTGCCGAAAGCGGTGACGCACGAAAGCGGAAAGTTGACGGGCGTCACGTTCGAGAAGGTCGCCGCGAAGCGCGACGAGAAGGGGCGGCGCCAACTGCTGCCGACGGGCGAGCCGGACGTTCATTTTCCGTGCGACGACGTGCTGGTGGCGATCGGCCAGGAGAACGCATTTCCGTGGATCGAGCGCGACATCGGCATCGAATTCGATCAATGGGGGATGCCCGTCGTCGACAAGATCACCATGGTCGCCACTCGTGCCGGCGTGTTCTTCGGCGGCGATGCCGCCTTCGGGCCGAAGAACATCATATGGGCGGTCGCGCACGGTCACGATGCCGCGATCTCGATCGACAAGCACTGCTCGGGCCAGGATCTGTCGAAGCGCCCGCCGCCGTACGTGAATCTCGCATCGCAGAAGATGGGTATTCACGAATGGAGCTACGACAACGCGATCACGCCGGAAAAGCGCCACAAGGTGCCGCTCAAGGACAAGGTGGTGGCGCTCGCGAACATCAAGGTCGAGGTCGAGCTCGGCTTCGACCTCAAGGTCGCGTACGCGGAAACGCAGCGCTGCCTCAACTGCGACGTGCAGACGGTCTTCAACGATAGGCTCTGCATCGAGTGCGATGCATGCGTCGACATCTGCCCGATGGATTGCATCACGTTCACGGCCAATGGCGAGGAGGCGGAGCTGCGGCCGCGGCTGATGGCGCCGGCGCTCAACCGGACGCAGGAGCTCTACGTCTCGTCTGCGCTGCCGACGGGCCGCATCATGGCGAAGGACGAGGACGTCTGCCTGCATTGCGGCCTGTGCGCGGAGCGGTGCCCCACCGGGGCATGGGACATGCAGAAGTTCCTGCTCACGATGGCGCATGCGGGCGAAATCGTGCCGCCTGAGCCCGAGCCGGCGCCGGTTTTGGCTCACCCGGCGCTGGCGGCCGACTAGCGTCAGGGCACTGCCGTCATGGTTAAATCTATTGCCCGCGTCAACGACTTCGTCGTCAAGTTCGCCAACGTCAACGGCTCCGGCTCGGCCTCCGCGAACGGCCTCTTCGCGCGCTCCGTGCTGAAAATGGGCGTTCCGGTCGCAGCGCGAAACATTTTTCCGTCCAACATCCAGGGTTTGCCGACGTGGTACGAAGTCCGCGTCGTCGAGGCGGGCTGGCGAGGACGCCGCGGCGGCGTCGACCTCATGGTCGCGATGAATCCCGAAACGTGGGTGGAGGACGTGCTCGAGCTCGAGCCTGGCGGCTACCTCTTTTACGATTCCACCAAGCCGCTGCCGCCGTCGAAGTTCCGCGAGGACGTGACGGTCATCGCGATGCCGCTGATGGCGATCTGCAATGCCACCTACAGCGATCCGCGGCAGCGGCAGCTCTTCAAGAACATCATCTACCTCGGCGCGCTCGCGAGCCTGCTTTCGATCGAGCCCGAAGTGATCGAAGGGCTGCTCGCAATCCAGTACAAGGCGAAGCAGCCGCTGCTCGAGTCGAACCGCAAGGCGTTCAGGCTGGGCTACGACTACGCGCGGGAGCATCTGCCGGCGATTGGCCTCAAGATCGAGCGGCGGGAGAAGGTCGGCAACCGGATCTTCATCGACGGCAACAACGCCGCCGCGCTCGGCGCCGTCTACGGCGGAGCGACGGTCTGTGCCTGGTATCCGATCACGCCATCGTCATCGCTCGCGGAATCGTTCGCGCAGCATTGCCAGCGTTTCCGCGTCGACGCCGCGACGGGCAAGCACCGTTACGCGATCGTGCAGGCCGAGGACGAGCTGGCATCGATCGGTATGGTCATAGGTGCCGCCTGGAACGGCGCCCGCGCGTTCACGGCTACGGCTGGACCGGGAATCTCGCTGATGCAGGAATTCATCGGGCTCGCGTATTTCGCGGAAATCCCGGCCGTGCTGTTCGACGTGCAGCGGGGCAGCCCATCGACCGGGATGCCGACCAAGACGCAGCAGGCCGACCTCCTGGTGTGCGCGTACGCGTCGCACGGCGACACGAAGCACGTGCTGCTGTTCCCCGAGGATCCCAGGGAATGCTTCGAGATGGGCGCGCTGGCGTTCGATCTGGCGGATCGGCTGCAAACGCCGGTGTTCGTGATGATGGATCTCGACATGGGGATGCAGGACTGGCTGATCGACCCGTTGACGTGGGACGACAACCGCAAGCTCGATCGCGGCAAGGTGATGACGGCGGCGGACCTCGAGGCCGGCAAGGAGTTCGGGCGCTATCTCGAAGTCGACGGCGACGGCATCCCGTATCGCACGTATCCGGGCACGCATGCGAAGCGCGGCGGCTACTTCACGCGCGGCACGTCGAAGGATGCCTACGCGCGTTACACCGAAGACGGCCACGCGTATGTCGAGAACATGCAGCGCCTGTTGCGCAAGTTCGAATCGGCGAAGGGCCTTCTGCCCAAGCCCGTCATTCAGCGCGCGGCGCAAACGACTCACGCCGGCGCCATCTGGTTCGGCTCGACGGGCGCGGCGATGGCGGAATCGCTCACCGTGCTGGCGAAGGAGGGCATCCATCTCGACCAGATGCGGATTCGCGGGTTTCCTTTCGCGGACGACGTCGCGGAATTCATCGCCGCGCACGAGCACGTGTTCGTCATCGAGCAAAACCGGGATGCGCAGATCAAGATGATGCTCGTGAACGAATGCGGCATCGATCCGCAGAAGCTCATTTCAATCCTGCATTACGACGGCAACCCCATCACCGAGCGCTTCGTCACCCGCGAGATCGCCGAGAAGGCGCGGCTCTTCAATGTGACGCCGTTGCGCAAGGCGGCGGGATGAAGGTCACCGTGTTTGTCGGGCGCGAGGGCAGAGCCCTGCGGGCTTTGTACCCCAGGCGCCCGCAGGGCTCTCCTCTCGCGCCCGACGCGGCCCGCCCCGCGTCAACGTCAAGACTGCGATGACTTACCTCACCAAGCCCAAGCTGCATCACCCGGCACTGCCGACCAACGTCCTCGGCCTCACGCGCCGTGATTACGAAGGCGCCGTCTCCACGCTCTGCGCGGGTTGCGGCCACGACTCCATCTCGGCGGCGATCATCCAGGCGTTCTTCGAGCTCGCGATTCCTCCGCACCGGGTGGCGAAGCTCTCGGGCATCGGCTGCTCGTCCAAGACGCCGACGTATTTCCTGAGCGCCGGCCATGGATTCAACAGCGTGCACGGTCGCATGCCGTCGGTCGTCACCGGGGCGGCGCTCGCGAATCGCGATCTCGTCTACCTGGGTGTCTCGGGCGACGGCGACTCGGCATCGATCGGGCTCGGCCAGTTCGCGCACATCATGCGGCGGGGCGTCAACATGACGTACATCGTCGAGAACAACGGCGTCTACGGCTTGACCAAGGGGCAGTTCTCGGCGACCGCCGACAAGGGATCCAAGGCGAAAAAGGGCGCGGTGAACAGCGACGAGCCGATCGATCTCGTGCAGCTCGCGCTGGTGCTCGGCGCGAGCTTCGTCGCTCGCGGCTTCTCCGGCGACAAGGCGCAGCTCGTGCCGCTGATCAAGGCTGCCGTCGAGCACAAGGGCATCGCGTTCATCGACGTCGTGTCGCCGTGCGTCGCGTTCAACAACCATCCCGGCTCGACCAAGAGCTACGACTACGTGCGTGCGCACAATGAAGCGGTGAATCGCCTCGACTTCATGCCTAAGCGCGAGCCGATCGAGGCGGAGGTGCCGGCGGGCGCGGTGCAGAGCGTCGCACTGCACGATGGCGGCATCCTGCGCCTGCGCAAGCTGCACGCCGACTACGACGCTCGGGACAAGGTGGGGGCACTCGCGTATCTCGAGGCGCACCGCGCGCTGGGCGAGGTCGTCACGGGACTCCTCTACGTCGAGCACGAGCCGCTCGACCTCCACGACGCGCAGAACACCGTCGACGTGCCCCTCAATGCGCTGTCCGACGCCGAGCTCGTGCCCGGCGCCTCGGCGCTCGCGGCTTTCAACGCGAAGCTCGCCTAGGTATCAAGCGTACCCACGGGGCGGCCCCGTATCCGCGACGGTACAATCGTCGCATGCGTATCTCCCGCCGCGCCGTCGTCATCGCGGGCGCCTTGCTGCTCGTCGCGCTCGGCGCGATCGGCATCGCCTTATTCACGCTCGACCTCAATCAGCTGGTCGGTCCGGTGCTTGCGCGGCTCAAGGCGGCGACGGGACGCGAGATCACCGTGGGCGGCAACGTCGCGCTGCGCATGGGAATGAGGCCGCGCATCGTCGCCAACGACGTGCGCATCGCCAACGCGCCGTGGGGCAAGGCGCCGAGCTTCATCACCGCGAAGCGGCTGGAGATGCAGGTGGCGCTGCTGCCGCTCCTCCGGCGCGACTTCGAGCTCATACGGCTCAACATGGTCGAGCCGGTCATCTCGCTCGAGACGTCGCCGGACGGCAAGAACAACTGGGACCTGGGCGACGCGCCAAAAACGGCGGCGCCCCCCACGGTGGAAACAAGGCCCGGCGCATTCGTGCTCGGCGACCTGACCGTAAGCCGCGGCGTGCTCACGTATCGCGATGCCTCGGGCGGCGAGCCGATGACGGTCAAGATCGATGAGTTCGCCCTCAAGGCAGCGGATCGACAATCGTCGGTGAAAGCGGAATTCAAGGGCACCGTCGACGACCGGCCCGTAGCGCTGGCGGGCACCGTCGGCCCGGTCGCAACGTTCAATGAACGCGGCACGCCGTATCCGGTGCGGCTCAACGGCGAAGTGGCGGACCGCAAGACCGCGGTGGCGTTCGACCTGAAGCGCGACGACAAGGGCACCGTGCTCGACGGGCTGGATCTCGTCCACGGCGCAAGTGACCTCAAGGGCACGGTCGACATCCGGGACACTCCGAAGACCACATGGATCTTGAACGTGACGTCGACGACGCTCGACTTGAACGAGCTCACGGCGGAGCGCACGCGAGCCGCGTCGGCGAAAGCCGCCCCCGCGGGCGCCGCCGGGTCGAAGCTCGTCTTCAGCGACGCGCCGGTGTCGTTCGACGCATTACGTGGCCGCGACGCAACGGGCGACGTCGTTATCGATCATCTCGTTCTCCCCGGCGGGCGTAAGGTGGAGCGCGTCCGCACGCATTTCTCGATTGCCGACGCGAAGCTCGATGCGCCCCGCGTGCAGGCCGCGGGTTACGGGGGAACGATCGCGGGGTCGGTTGCGATCGATGCGCGAACGAAGGCGCCGGCGATCGCGGTGAAGCTCGAGGGACGCGATCTGGATCTCTCCGCCGTCCTCGCCGCCGCGGGCGTGAATCGGGAGGTGAAGGGCGGCAAGACGACGGTCGTCGTCGATCTCGCAATGCGCGGCAGCTCGCCGCACGAGTGGATGAGCGGGGCCGGCGGGCACGTGCAGGCGGTCATCGGGCCCGCGACACTCCTCAACACCAAGATCGACACCGGTGCGGTGTTCGACAAGCTCGCCGAAGCGGTGAATCCGTTTCGCGGCGTCAAGCCGTCGACCGAGCTCAAGTGTGCCGTCGTCAGGTTGCCGCTCGCGAACGGCGTCGCGAACGTCGACCGGTCGATCGCGCTCGAGACGCGCGAGCTCGACGTCTCGATGAGCGGCAAGCTCGACTTCCGCAACGAGACGCTCGATCTTTCGATCCGGCCGCGGGTAAAGCAGGGCATCCCGATCGAGATCCCGCAGATCGCCGAGCTTGTCCGCTTCACTGGACCGTTCACGGCCCCGACCGTCACCGTCGATGCGGCGGGCTCTGCCACGGCAATCGCCCGCATCGGAGCCGCGATCGGAACCGGAGGCCTGTCCGTGCTCGGCGAGACGCTGCTGCAGGCCGGCTCCCCAGGCGCCGGCGCCTGCGATGTGGCGCTCGGCAAGGCAGGCGGCTCGTCGGCGCCGGCGGCTCCGCCGACGTCGGCCAAATCCGCCGCTCCGTCGAATCCGGTCGAAGGCATCGGCAGCGCCCTCAAGGGGCTATTCGGAAAATGAGCGGCCGAATGAAGGGCTCGGGGCGCGAGATCCCGCGGGGCGCGCGAGCGCGCGCCGCCTAACCCTGCTCGCGCAGCGCGCGCCTCGCTTTTGCCCCTGTCGCACTCGGCTCGTCGCTGCGATATCTCCTGCGGCCAAAGCCGCGCGACGTTGCAGTAGTCGAGCTTCCCGCGCCGATATACTCGACTTCCACCGTTCCAGCGACAGAGGGCAAGCCCGTGATCTGCGTCGTTCACGCCCACCCTTATCCGAGCCGGTCGCGGACGAACCGCGTGCTGGCCGACGCGCTGCGGGCAGTGGACGGCGTCGACTTTCGCGCGCTTTACGATCTCTATCCAGACTTCGACATCGACGCCGTCGCGGAGCAGAAGGCGGTCGAGCAGGCTCACGTGGTGGTGTGGATGCATCCGGTGTTCTGGTATTCCGTCCCCGCGCTCATGAAGCATTGGTTCGACAAAGTGCTCGCCTACGGGTGGGCCTATGGCGAGGGCGGCGCTGCGCTGCACGGCAAGCACTGCCTTTGGGTGCCGACGACCGGCGGCGACGAGCCCGACTTCACACCGACCGGCCTTCATGCGCATCCCTTTGCAGCGTACGAGCCGTCCGTCGAGCAGACCGCGCGCTTCTGCGGCATGCGCTGGGAGCCCCCTTACGTGATCCACGACGCGATCGCGATCGACGATGGCGCGCTCGCCCGGCACGTGGCCGGGCTTATGGAGCGGCTGGCGCGCTGGCGCGGCAGCCGCTCCTGACGGAGACCGTGACGCGATGATGCGAGACGCTCTCGTCTACCTTGCCGCGGCCGTTGTGTGCGTGCCGCTCGCGAAGCGCCTTGGCCTGGGCTCGATCCTCGGATATCTGCTCGCCGGCGTCGCGATTGGTCCGTGGGGATTGAGACTGGTCGAGGACGTCGAGTCGATCATGCATTTCTCGGAGTTCGGCGTGGTGCTGATGCTGTTCGTGATCGGGCTCGAGCTCGAACCGCAGCGGCTCTGGGGCATGCGCGGGGCGGTGTTCGGGGGCGGCACGTTCCAGCTCGGGCTGTCGGGCGCGGCGCTTGCGGTGGGCGGCGTTGCGCTGGGCATGCCGGTCACGGCCGCAATCGTCGCCGGCCTTGCGCTCGCGCTGTCGTCCACGGCGATCGCGATGCAGACGATGGCCGAGCGCAACCTCGTTCCGACGCCGATGGGACGGAGCGCGTTCGCGGTGCTGCTGCTGCAGGACATCGCCGCCATCCCTCTGCTCGCTGCGATTCCGCTGCTCGCCGCGCACGCGTGGACGGGCGGTTCGCCGCCGTGGCAGCAGGCGGGAAAGGTCCTCGCCGCGGTGATCGCCGTGCTCGTGATCGGACGCTACCTGACGCGCCCGGTGCTGCGGATGGTCGCGGGCTCGAACATCCGCGAGGTGTTCACGGCGTTCGCTCTCTTGCTCGTGATCGGCATTGCACAGCTGATGTCGCTCGCGGGCATCTCGATGGCGCTCGGCGCGTTCCTGGCGGGTGTGCTGCTCGCAGGCTCCGAGTACCGGCACGCGCTCGAGACGGACATCGAGCCGTTCAAGGGCCTTTTGCTCGGCCTCTTCTTTATCTCCGTCGGAATGGGGATCGACTTCGGCCTGCTCGAGCACACGCCCGCAGTCATAGTCTTGATCTTCGCCGGCCTCATCGTGCTGAAGGTCGTCACGCTTTGGGTCGTCGCGACGGTGATGGGCGTCGGGTCGGCGCAGCGGTGGCTCTTCGCAGCGCTGCTCGCGCAGGGCGGCGAGTTCGCATTCGTCGTATTCGGCGTGGCGGAGACCGCCGGCGTTCTCGACGCGCAGCGCGCGGGCCAGTTGACGATCGCCGTCGCGCTGTCGATGGCGGCGACGCCGCTCATGCTGCTGTTGCACGACAAGCTCGCGGCCTGGCGCGCGGGCAGGTCCCAGCGCCCCGACGACGAGATCCGCGAGTCGGGAAACCCGGTGATCATCGCGGGCTTCGGCCGCTTCGGACAGATCGTGGCGCGGATGCTGTTCGCGAGCGGCATGCGCGCGATCGTCCTCGATCACGACACGGAGCAGGTGGAGCTCCTGCGCCGGTTCGGCTACAAGGTGTTCTACGGCGATGCGACGCGGCTCGACCTGCTGCGCGCTGCGGGCGCGGCCGAGGCCTGCCTGCTCGTCAATGCGATCGACGACGTGGCGGACAGCCTGGCGCTCACCGATCGCGTCCGCGAGCACTTTCCGAAGCTGCCAATCATTGCCCGTGCGCGGAACGTGACGCACTATGTCGAGCTCAAGACCCGCGGTGTCGACGTCGTCGAGCGCGAGACCTTCGAATCCGCATTGCGCACTGGCCGCCACGTGCTGGAGAACCTGGGCGTCGACCGCTTTCGCGCCCGCGAAATCGCGGATGCGTTCCGCCGCCATAATCTCGCCACGCTGGAAGCGCTGGTCCCGCATTTCCGCGACGAGGCGCGAGTGCTGTCCGAAGCGAAAGCGGGGCGCGAGGAGCTCCGCGAGTTCTTCGCCCGCGACCGCGCGCAGTTCGAGACGGAGCAGCGCAAGGGCTGGAAGGGCGGCTCGTAAAGAGTGAGGAACCTGGCATGGGAAGCTATACGGCAGATCTCGAATGGTTGCGCGGCGAGCAGGATTTCGTGGGCAATCGCTACAGCCGGCGGCACCGCATCCGGTTCGATGGCGGCGTCGAGATCGCCGGCTCCTCGTCGCCGCACGTCGTTCCGGTCCCGCAGTCCGATCCTTCGGCAGTGGATCCCGAGGAAGCGTTCGTCGCCGCGATTGCGAGCTGTCACATGCTGTGGTTCCTCGCCATCGCGGCCGGACGCAAATACCGCGTCGACCGGTACGTCGATCACGCGGTCGGCGTGATGGGGCGCAACGCCGCCGGCAAGGAATACGTTGCGCAGGTCACCCTGCATCCCGCGGTCACGTTTTCCGGAGACCGCACTCCTCCCGCGGCGGAGCTCGACGCGCTCCACCATCGCGCGCACGAGGAGTGCTTCATCGCCAACTCGGTTTTGACCGAGATACGGTGCGAGCCTGTGCGAAGCGGCGCGGCCTAGCGGCGACCGGTCGACGGAACCATGGCGGGGTCTTAGTCGCCCAGCAGCGCGTCCAGGCGAAAGCGTGTGATGCGCGCGACTTGCTTCAGCGCTTCCTCGAATTCGACGCTGGGGTCGCGCTCCACCCGCCGCTCGAACTCGCGCAGGATCCCCGCACGGTCGTAGCCCTTGATCGCGAGGATGAATGGGAACCCGAACTTCTCGTTGTAAGCGGCATTGAGCGCGGTGAGGCGCGCGAGCTCCTCGCGCGAGCAGCGAGAAAGGCCCGCGCTCGATTGCTCGAGCGTCGATTCCGCAGTGAGCTCGCCCCGCATCGCGGCCTTGCCCGCCAACTCGGGATGCGCGCGCAAGAGCGCCATTTGCGACGGCTGGGGTGCCGACCACACGGTGGTGATCATCGTCTCATGCAACTCGTCCACGCTCTTGAACGGCCGCTTGTTGCTCGCACGCTCGGCGACCCAGGGCGAATGCTCGAACAGGTCCCCCAGCGCGGTCACGAAGGCGCTAGTGGAGAGACGATTGAGTTCCCAGAGCGTCATGCATCCACCTTGGCGAACAAGTTTGCCACGGCCGCGGGGCGGCGACCGGTCCGGCTCGATATCGAGCGTATAACGGGATCGTAATACACGATGCCCGCAGGTTGGCTAACATGCGGGCTCGGCGGCAGAGCTCTGGCGCCGCCTTTGCAGCGGAGGAAGCGCAATGGGACGCCTGACGACGCACGTGCTCGATACGGCGCATGGCAAGCCGGGCGCGGCGATGCGCGTCAGGTTGTACCGCAAGCGCGGCGACGGTTACGATGCCCTGAAGGAGATCGCCACCAACGCGGACGGACGGTGCGATGCGCCGCTGCTCGAAGGGGAGGCCTTCATCGCGGGGCAGTACCGGCTCGTGTTCTCGGCGGGCACGTACTTCGCGGCGCAGGGCGTCAACGTTCCGCAGCCGGCGTTCATCGACGAGGTCACTCTGGACTTCGGCGTAGCGGACCCGGCGCTGCACTACCACGTGCCGCTGCTGGTATCGCCTTTCAGCTTTTCGACCTATCGCGGCAGCTGATTGCGGCGCTCCGAAGGCCGGTGATCAGAACAGCGATTCCTGCTCCGGCAGCGCGGGCGCGTCCGCGACTTCGGACGCTTCGACCGCAAGCGCCTCGGTCCGCTCGAGCAAAGCGGCATCGTCGTTGCGCACGCTGTTGACGCGGGACGACACCGGATAGCTCGCCATCGCACTGGAGGGGTAGGGCGCGATCAGGTCGGCGACGTCTGCGTTCGCCGGGTCGAGCCAGCGAGCGTAGTCGTCCCGGCCGATGATCACGGGCACGCGGTCGTGGACGGGGCCAAGCAGCGGATTCGCCTCCGTCGTCACGATGGCACAGGTGTCGAGCAGCGTGCCGTCGTCGCCACGCCAGCGCTCGAACAGCCCGGCCAATCCGAACAGCGAGCCGTCGGCCATTCCGACGTGCATGGCCTGCTTGCGCTTGTCATCGGGCCCCGCGGGCCGCGCCGCGACGGGCCGCCACTCGTAGAAGCCGTCTGCCGGCAGCAGGCATCGATGGCGCCGATACGGTATCTGGAACGCGGGCTTGTCGGCGAGCGTATCGCCGCGAGCGTTGATCATTCGCGCGCCTACCGACGGGTCCTTCGACCAGCGGGGCACGAGTCCCCAGCGCACGTGCACGAGCTCGCGGTGGCCATCGGCGGCGACGCGCACGATCGGCACGTCGGTCATCGGCGCGATGTTGTAACGGGCCTGCACGTCGGGGGGGTACGCGAGGCCGAATGCCAGCGCGATCGCGGCCGGATGACTATGGAGCTCGTAGCGGCCGCACATTGGGTGGACGCCAAGGCCTGCGGACAGGCGCTAGCTGTGCGAGCTCGTCGCGGTCTCGGCCGTGCTTGGGTCGCTGCGCGCAGGCGTCGTCGACGACAGGACGCTGCGCGCGGTCTTCGCGACCTGCAGCGTGTCCCAGTACGCGTAGGCGCCGACGGCGGCGGCGCCGGCCAGCGGGATCCAGCGGCTGGCCGACGAGCCGGCAAGGCGCTGGACGACGGTACGGCCCAGGGATTGCAGCGTGGAGGTGAGCGCGTGCGACGAGAGCTGGCGAACGATCGCGCGCTCGCCGGCGCGCACGACCACGTCGCGCAATACCTGACTCGCCATGTGGCGGAACAGGCAGTAAAGCATGTGCGTGCGCGTGAGCTCGACGGTGCGCCCGTGCAGCGCAAAAATGTCCGCGACGAGCTGTCGCTGAATTTTCCAGATGATCAAGAGGTCGGGCAGCACTGTCAGCATCCCGAGCGGTCCAGGCGGAATGGCGAGCGAGGCCGAGACCATCGCCGCATTTCGCGCCGCCTCCCGGGCGAGCTTCTCGGCAGCGCGCGCGGGGTCGGCCGCCGCTTCGACGTCCGACGTGGGGACCTGCGAAATGATCCGCTCGATCAATCCCGATGCATTTTGCTCCGGGGTCAGTGCGCCTGCGGCTGCCGTTGGCTGCATGTGGTCACCATCCGAATGTTCGCACCTTTGGCGCGATCCGTACCTCGCGTGCAAGCGTTAAGACATTATGCCCTGCTCATCGTGCCGTCGCCGGACACGGCGCGGCGTGCCGTTACAATCGGCCGCCGGCCTTTCACCGGGCAACCTCCCTTAGGGTGTTTGGCCTCCCTTGGGGGTTCGTGACCTCCCTGGGGAGCTCGTGAACCCGCCTCAGGGGTTGTGACTACGCCACAGGATCGCACGACCGATGCGCGTTTTTGGATTCGCCGGCTGGTCCGGCAGCGGCAAGACCACGCTGATCGAGCGACTGATTCCGCGCCTGGTCGAACGCGGTCTCGTGGTGTCGCTCGTCAAGCACGCACACCACACCGCCGAGTTCGATCTCCCCGGAAAGGACTCCTATCGGCACCGGAGAGCCGGGTGCAGCGAGGTGCTGGTCACCTCGGGCACACGCTGGGCATTGATGCACGAATTGCGCGGAGAGCCCGAACTCGTGCTGGAAGAGGCACTCGCCAAACTGGGCCCCTGCGACCTCGCGCTCGTTGAAGGGTACAAGGCGTACCCGATACCTAAACTCGAAATCTGGCGAGGTTCCGTCGGTAAGTCATTGTTATATCCTAAAGATCGCAACATTCTCGCAATCGCGACCGACAGCCCCGCCGGGCTGCCGCCAGGGACCGACCGACGGCTCGCGATACTCCAGCTTTCCGATGTTGATGCGGTCGCAACATTCGTCATTGCCAACGCTACCGCCAAGCCGTTTGCTGATTGACTTGGAGAATTGCGGCGCGTAAGTTGAACTTGTCGGTAAAAAGGGTGACGAAGCGAGCAATTCGTACGGCGTACGACTTTCAATCCTGGGGCAGAACGACGGCGCGGGATCCAGTAAACCTTGAAAACTCAATGCACTGCCGCCGTTATCTCGATTATACTTTCGCTTGCGATCGGGTCGGCTGCGCGCGCCCAGGACAAAGTGCAGGACAAGGGCGTGGCAGAGGCAAGCGGCTTTTATGGCGGGGTCTCATTGCGCGACCACGCGAGCGAGTCCGCGGGTCTCACGCTCGGACCTGCGAGCTCCGTGTGGTCACGCTATGTCACCCCAACGGCCGACGACACGGCTTCGCGAGCACTCGTGTTCGGCGGCTATCGGTTCCGCAACGACATTTCGGTCGAAGCGTCCTTCGCGACGATCGATCAATACGCGCTCCGTCCTGACGGCGCGGGTGTGCGTCGAGGCGTCGGATTGAACTTCGGCTCCAACTCCGGGCTTGGCGAGCTCGCAATGCGAAGCTGGAACGTCGATGTCTTCACGAGCTGGACGTTCTACCGGTCGTTGGCGCTCTATGGCCGCGTCGGCTACGCGCAGAGTGAAACGGTGCCGGTGTTCGGTCCGACGCCCATCTTCACCGACAGCCGGCGCCCCCGCGACGGAGTCAACGTCGGTGTCGGCCTGCGCTACGACATGAATCCGTCGCTCGGCCTGCGCGTCGAGTACGCGCGCTTTGGCCGGTTCGTCGGCGAGCTCGGTTCGACGCTGCCCGACAGCGACCAGGTCAGCGTCGGCCTGCAAATGCGCTTCTAGGGATAGCCGCCGGCGCGGGCAGCGGTTCCGTTCCATTGCCCCATCCGTAGCCGGAGTTTTTCGCGGACACTTCCGCGGTCATCATGCGTGACAGCCTCGGCACTGCAGTTTCCCTCGTCTATCTTGCACGACTGCGGGAAGCGTTCGGCGCCGCATCCGAGCGCATCGAAGCCCCGCCTCACGTGAACACGGTCGGCGCACTTCGCGCATGGCTGGCAGCGCGCGGCGGCGCTTGGGCGACCGAGCTCGCGCCCGGCCGCGCAGTGCGGGTTGCGGTCAACCACGATCTCGCCGGCGCGGACACGCCCATCTCGCCCGGAGACGAAATTGCGATCTTTCCCCCGGTAACCGGCGGCTGACCCCAAGAGCCAAGAGGAACGGGGACGACTCCATGCCGGCACGGGTCCAGACCGAGGATTTCGATGTGGGGCACGAGCTCGCCGCGCTCCGCAATTGCGATCCTTCCATCGGGGCGGTTGCCGCATTCGTCGGCACGGTGCGCGACGTCAACGCGGACGCTTCGGTTTCGAGCATGACGCTCGAGCACTATCCCGGCATGACCGAAAAGGCGCTGGAAACGATCGTCGCCGACGCGAAAGTCCGGTGGCGCATTGTTGAAGCGCTCGTCATCCACCGCGTGGGCGCGCTTCACCCCGCGGACCAGATCGTGCTGGTCGCCTGCACGAGCGCACATCGCGGGGATGCGTTCGCGGCGTGCGAATTCATCATGGATTACCTCAAGACGCGTGCTCCGTTCTGGAAGAAGGAAGAGACGCCGGAAGGTGCGCGGTGGGTCGATGCGCGTGCGAGCGACGACGAAGCCGCCGCGCGCTGGCACGCCGCGAGCAAGCCCCTCGGCAAAGTCTGATCCAAAAGGGCGCGCGAGCCGGTCGGGGCTTCCTCGCTTGACCCGACCACGAGCGTCGTTTACCGTCGCCGGGCCGTGACTGAACCCGACACCGCCTTGATCGCGATCGACTGGGGAACCACGTCGGCGCGCGCGTATCGCATGGCCGCCGGGGGCACTGTCTGCGACATGCGCAGCGCTCCGCTCGGCGTAGGCTCGCTCGAGGATGGGCGGTTCGCTTCCGCACTCGACACGCTGCTCGACGACTGGCGACACGCCATCACACCGCGGATCGCGTGCGGGATGATCGGCAGTCGGCAGGGGTGGGTCGAAGCGCCGTATGTCGAGTGCCCCGCCGATCTCGCCTTGCTCGGGCGTTCGCTCACCGCGACACCAGGCGGAGAGCTCGTGATCGTTCCCGGCGCGCGCTGCGTCGACGAGGCAGGCGTGCCCGACGTGATGCGGGGCGAGGAGACTCAGCTCGTCGGTTCCATCCGTCGCGACGAAGGACAAGTCCTCGCCGTCCTGCCGGGAACGCACAGCAAATGGGCAATCGTCGACAGCGGTCGCCTCGTCGAATTCGCAACGTTCATGACGGGCGAGCTTTACGCCGTGCTGCTCGCCCACAGCATTCTCGGCCGCATGGCCGGCGCGCGGACCGGCGACGCGACGGCCGCGTTCGATCGCGGCGTGCAACGCGGGTCCGACGGCGCCGGGCTTGCGCATGCGATATTCGGAGCGCGCACATTGGCGCTCGCGAGCGAGCTTGCGGCGGACGAAGTCGGCGACTGGCTGTCGGGCGTCCTCATCGGCGATGAAATTCGCGCCGCACGCCGCTGGGCGCGCGAGCATCGCATCGACGGCGCTTCGGTGCGCGTGATCGGCGAAGGCTCGCTCGTCGCCCGCTATGTTCGCGCCCTGGAACGACTCGGCATTTACGCGGATCCCGGTCCGGCCGCCGCGGCCGCCGCGGGACTCTATCGAATCGCGGAACACGCAGGACTTCTCGACCCATGAATCCAACTCTCGTCCCGTACCTCGAACCGCTGCCGCTGATCGCTGTCCTGCGCGGCATCACCCCGGAAGAAATCCCCGCCGTCGGCGCCGCGCTCGTCGCTAACGGCTTTCGCATTCTCGAGGTGCCGCTCAATTCGCCGCGGCCCTTCGACTCGATCGCGGCGTTGGCTCGAGAATTCGGTGACCGATGCCTCGTCGGAGCCGGTACGGTGACCGCAGAGGACGAGGTGAAGGAAGTCGCCGCCGCGCGCGGGCAGCTCATCGTGATGCCGCACGGCGACACCGCCGTGATCCGCGCGGCGAAGAAGCAGGGAAGGGTGTGCGTTCCCGGAGTCGCGACGCCCACCGAAGCGTTCGCCGCGCTTGCGGCCGGCGCCGATGGCCTCAAGATGTTTCCCTCCGATCAGTTGCCTCCCCCGGCATTGAAGGCGTGGCGGGCGGTGCTGCCGCGCGAGACGCTGGTGTTCCCCGTCGGCGGCATTCGTCCGGACAACATGGGTCCGTATTGGGCGGCCGGCGCAAACGGGTTCGGAACCGGGTCCAACCTGTACCAGCCGGGGTCGACGGTCGAGCATGTGCGCTCGGCGGCCGCCGCCTATGCCGCGGCGTTCCGCGCGCTGCCGCGACGGAATGAGGCGCCGGCGGGCGGCCAATGACCAAGGACGACGGCGCAGGCGAATCGGCGGCCATCGTCGCAATCGGCGAGGCGATGGTGGAATTCAACGCCGTGCGCTCCGACTCGCCCGATACGTTCGTTCGCGGCTTCGGCGGCGACACCTCGAACATGGCGATCGCCGCGGCGCGCCTCGGCGCGCGCACCGCGTACGTTTCGCGCGTCGGCGACGACGCGTTCGGACGCGCGCTGCTGCGTCTTTGGGCCGACGAGCGCGTCGACACTCGCGGTGTGGCGACCGACCCGTCCGCATCGACCGGCGTGTACTTCGTGACGCACGGCCCCGCGGGTCACGAGTTCTCGTATTTGCGTGCCGGGTCGGCGGCGTCGAAGATGGATGCGGCGTCGCTGCCACTTCACGTCATTCGTGACGCACGGCTGTTGCACGTGTCCGGCATCAGCCAGGCCATCAGCGCGAGCGCCTGCGATGCCGCGTTCGCGGCGATAGAAGCGGCAAGAGCCGCGGGTGCCCGCGTCTCGTTCGATCCGAATCTGCGTTTGAAGCTCTGGCCGCTGGCGCGGGCGCGCGCCGTGATCGTCGCGACCGCCGCGCAGTGCGACTGGTTCCTGCCGAGCCTCGACGATGCGCGAACGTTGTCCGGCCTTGTCGATGCGCACGAGATTCTGCACTGGTGCCATCTGTCAGGCGCGCCCGTGGTCGTGCTCAAATGCGGCCCCGACGGAGTGATCGTCTCCGACCGCCAGAGTGTAGAGCGGGTCGGCGGCCATGTCGTCGCCACGGTCGACGCGACAGGGGCCGGCGACTGCTTCGATGGCGCCTTTGCAGCGCGCATTGTCGCCGGCGACGACCTCGTCTCGGCGGCGCGCTACGCGAATGCGGCCGCCGCGCTCGCGACGACCGGGTTTGGCGCGGTGGCGCCGCTGCCGCGCGACGCGGACGTGCGAGCGCTGCTTGCGCGCGCATGAGCGCGAAGCGCGAAGCTGCCCCGATGTCGGAGTCGACCTTTCGCGACGATCTTTACGCCGGTCGGGTCGCGCTCGTCTCCGGCGGCACGAGCGGCATCGGCGCGGGCATCGCCGATGCGCTCGCCCGCTGCGGCGCGGTCGTGACGGTGACGGGCGCCACCGACGACGAAGCGGAAGCGGCACGAAGCGAGCCGTCGTTTCGTTGTCGCGACGCCCGCAAGCTCGACGTGCGCGACGCGCAGGCCATCGGGAAGCTTGTCGCGGACCTGCCGCGCCTCGACATCCTCGTCAATTGCGCAGGCATCATCCGTCGCGAAAGCGAGCACGACCCGGAAGTCTTTGCCGACGTGATCGACGTCAACTTGACCGGCACGATGCGGCTCTGCGCGGCGGCGCGGCCGCTGCTCGCGAAAGCCGCAGGGTGCATCGTCAACACCGCGTCCGTGCTTTCGTTCTCGGGCGGCGGGCTCGTGCCCGGATACAGCGCGAGCAAGGGCGGCGTCGCGCAGCTCACCAAATCGCTGGCAATTGCATACGCTGCCGATAGAATTCGCGTGAACGCGATTGCGCCGGGATGGGTTGCAACGAAGCTGACGCAGCCGCTGCAGGACGACCCTGGGCGGAGCGCCGCGATCCTGGCGCGCACACCGCTCGGACGCTGGGGGAGGCCCGACGATATCGCGGGAGTTGCCGTCTTCCTGTGCTCGCCGGCCGCGCTATTCATCACCGGTGCGGTGGTGCCGGTGGACGGGGGCTATCTCGTCACGTGATGCCGGAGGCCAGAATGGAAGTCCCATCGATCGTCAAGGCGGTGCGGCATCTCGAGCAGGGCCGATGGGAGGCGGCGCACGTGCTGGTGCAGGACGATGCCTCGACGCTCGGCTGCTGGGCACACGGCATCGTGCACTTGATCGAGGGCGACATGGACAACGCCAAATACTGGTATCGCCGCGCGCACCGCGCGCTGCCCGACGGCAATACGGCCCACGCGGAGATCGCCGCGCTCAAGGCGTCGATCGAGGAAGAAACACCGTGAACAGCGACGTCGGTTCCGCTGCCGGCGCACGCTCTGCCGGAATGCAGCCGGACCTCGCCGTCCTGGCGGTGCCCACCGACGAGCGCGTGTGGGTGCCGCAGGCGCCGGACGTCTGGTTCCGGCCGTTGCTCTTCAACACCGTCTCGGGCGGCTGGTGCAATCTGCTTCGCGTCAGGAAGTCGGGCGTGCTCTCCCGGCATCGGCATCCGATGATCGTCACCGGTTACGTGCTCAAGGGCCGCTGGAAATATCTCGAGCACGAATGGATTGCGGAGACCGGCAGCTTCGTCTACGAGCCGCCCGGAGAGATTCACACGCTGACGGTCCCGGCCGATTGCCACGAAATGATCACGCTGTTCAACATCAGCGGCGCCATGATCTATCTCGATGGCGACGGACGTCAGGTCGGCTACGAGGACGTGTTTACGAAGATCGAGATGTGCCGCCGGCATTACGCGCAAGTCGGCCTCGGCGCCGATTACGTCGACACGTTCGTGCGCTGATGAGACGTTCGTCCGGCAGCCTGCACGCTCCCCTATAATCGACGGATGGTCGGGGGTGTCGTCGCCGTGGGAGTGGGCGCAGCGCTGGGGGCATGGACGCGCTGGGGCTTGTCGGTGTGGCTCAATCCCCGGTTGCCGCACTTTCCGCTCGGCACGCTGGCCGCGAACCTGTTGGGGGGCTACCTCGTCGGCTTTGCCGTCGCATACTTCGGCGCGCGGCACGATCTTCCTCCGGAGATGCGGCTCTTCGCGATCACCGGTTTCCTGGGCGGGCTCACGACGTTCTCGACGTTCTCGGCCGAAGTGGTGCAGCTTTTGACGCAAGGCGAATATGCGACGGGCGGCGGTCTCGCGCTGGCGCATCTCGCCGGCTCCTTGCTGCTCACGATCGCCGGTATCGCGACGTTTCGCGCGCTCGCCGCCTGACGTTTTCATCCCGGATTCGAAACCAAAGGAGATTTTCCATGCCGCGCGCCATTCGCATCCACGCCCCCGGTGGTCCCGAAGCCATGCAATGGGAAGAGGTCGCGGTCGGCGATCCCGGCCCGGGCGAGGCGCGGGTCCGGCACACCGCCGTGGGCGTCAACTACATCGATACTTATCATCGGAGCGGCCTCTACAAGGTTCCATTGCCGTCGGGCCTGGGCTCCGAAGGCGCGGGCGTCATCGAGGCCGTGGGTTCCGGCGTCGACTGGGTCAAGGCCGGCGATCGCATCGCGTATTGCGGGGGGCCGCTGGGCTCGTACAGCGAAGCTCGCGTGATGCCTGCGGATCGGCTCGTCAAGCTGCCGGACGCCATTTCCGATCGTGTCGCGGCGACGCTGATGCTGAAGGGCCTCACCACTCAATACCTCTTTCGCCAGATCTTCCCGCTGAAAGCCGGCGACACGATCCTGTTCCATGCTGCCGCCGGCGGTGTGGGCCTCATCGCCTGCCAATGGGCGCGCGCACTCGGCGTGACGATGATAGGTACGGTCGGCTCCGACGAGAAGGCGGCGCTCGCCAAGGCGAACGGGTGCACGCACACGATCGTCTACACGAAGGAGAATTTCGTCGAAGGCGTGAAGGCGTTGACCGGCGGCAAGGGCGTGCCGGTCGTCTACGACGGCATCGGCAAGGACACGTTCCCCTCGTCGCTCGACTGTCTCCAGCCGCGCGGCCTGTTCGTGAGCTACGGCAATGCATCGGGGCCAGTGCCGCCGTTCGACATCCTTCTTTTGTCGCAGAAGGGATCGCTCATGGTGACGAGGCCCACGCTGTTCACGTTCGCGAAGGATCGCGAAAGCATCGCGGCCATGTCGGGCGAGCTGTTCGACCTCGTGAAAGCCGGCAAGATCGTCAGCGAGCCGCGGCAGACGGTTCCGCTCAAGGATGCGGCGGAAGCGCATCGCGCGCTCGAATCGCGTCGCACGACGGGCGCGACGATATTGGTGCCCTAGTGGCGGTACTGGTGCCCTAGGGGCAGTACTGGTGCCCCAGGGGCAGTGCTGGTGCCCCAGGTGCACTGCTGGTGCGTACGCTCCGCTCGCGATTCAGTCGCGCGAATTCAAGAGCTCGCGCGCCGCCGGCGCGAGCTCGCTCGCAGTGAGCCCCACCGGGCCGCGGCCTTGCTCGACGCATCGATCGGCGGCGGCGCCGTGCAGGCACACGGCAAGACGAAGCGAAGTCTTCGCGTCGATGCCCTGCGCCAGGAACGCTCCGAGGAATCCCGACAGCACGTCGCCGGTGCCCGCGCTCGCAAGTCCCGCGTTGCCGCTGGCGTTGATATCCCACGTGCCGTCGGGATGGGCAAGCACGCTGCCGGCGCCTTTCAGGACTACGGTTGCGTGCAGCCTCTCGCAGAGCGTTTGCGCAGCGCCCAGCCGATCGGCCTGAACCGCGGCGGTGGTCGATCCGAGCAGCCGGGCGGCTTCGCTCGGATGCGGGGTTGCGATCGTGGGCGCCTCTCGCTTCGCTACCGCTACGGCCAGCTTGCCGTCGGCGGCGAGCGCATTGAGCGCGTCGGCATCGAGCACGAGCGGAACACGCTCTCTCGTGACTCGTGCGACAAGCTCTGTCGCTTCGCTCGAAGTCCCGAGCCCCGGCCCGCAGACGATGACGTCCGCTCCGGCGGCGACCACCGCGTGGACGCTGCGCAACATGAGCTCCGGCTGCCGCCAGTCGACCGCGGGCGATTGCTTCGCGGCGAACCCGACTCGTATCTTGCCGGCGCCGAGAAGCAGTGCCGCGCGCGCCGCCAGAAGCGGGGCGCCGACCATGCCGTCGGCGCCGCCCACGATGGCGAGCGTCCCGAAGGTTCCCTTGTGCACGTTCCGCAATGACCGCCCGAGGACGGCCGGCAGATCGGCGGCGAGCGATTTCCAATCGAGCCGGTGGCCGGTCGCGGGCGCCTCCAGGTCGGCTTCGAGACCGAGCGAATGGACGGATACCGTGCCGCAGCGATCCACACCGTCGCCGGTGAGCAATCCCGGCTTCAGCGCGATGAACGTAGCCGTTTTGTGCGCGCAGATAGCCGGGCCATGAGCGACGCCCGTGTCGGCGCCGATGCCGCTTGGAATGTCGAGGGCAAGAATCGGAATTCCGGAGGCGTTGGCATAGTCGACCTGGCCCGCGTAGCGTTGCGAAAGAGGGCGAGTGAGACCGATGCCGAAGAGGCCGTCGACAATCAGCGCGCCGCGCCAGCGCCCGGGCACGTCAGACAACGTTGTGCCGCCGCCATCGATGAACGCCCGGTGCGCGTCCGCGGCGTCGGCGGGCATCTTCGCCACCTCGCCCGCGAAGACGACGGCGACGTCGAAAAAGCTCTCGCGCAGCCGCCGCGCGACGACGAACGCATCACCGCCGTTATTGCCGGGGCCCGCAAGGACGAGGACGGAGCCGCCGCGGTCGCCGATCATCGCCACCGCGACGCTGGCAGCCGCCAGGCCCGCGCGCTCCATCAGTGGCAGGCCCCGTGCGGCCCCCTCCAGCCGGCGAATGTCCGTCGCTCGAAAAATCCGTGATAGGCCCATTGAATTGATTATAAAACCGGACTCTGCGGGCCCGCCGCTCCGCGATGGACAAGCGCCCTCGTTCGCGGCTACACTTGCGCGCGCTTTGCGCCCTCTAGCTTCCGGTCTTTTCGCCAATGGCGATACCGCGATCGACGGGGTGCCCGTCCCCCACGAAACGTTTTGCGCGCCGCGGCGTGGCAGTACATCAGGAGATATTCAATGAAGGTGTATTCGAAGATAGAGAAGTTTGGTTTGGCGGTGGTCATCGCCGCATTCACGCTGACCGCGCAAGCGCAGGAGCTTACCGGCACCCTCAAGAAGATCAAGGATTCCGGCATGATCACGCTGGGCCATCGCGACACGTCGATTCCGTTCTCGTACTACGACGACAAGCAGCAGGTCATCGGTTATGCGATGGACATCTGCATGAAGATCGTCGATGCGGTGAAGGCCGAGCTCAAGATGCCCGACCTCAAGGTCGTCCTCAACCCCGTCACGTCGGCGACGCGCATCCCGCTGATGGCCAACGGCACCATCGACCTCGAATGCGGTTCGACCACCAACAATCTCGACCGCCAGAAGCAGGTGGGCTTCACGAACACCCACTTCGTCACGGCCAACCGCTATGTCGCGAAGAAGTCGTCGAACATCAAGAAGCTCGCGGACCTCAAGGGCAAGACCGTCGTCTCGACGGCCGGCACGACGAACATCAAGTGGCTGACCGAGGAGAACGGCAAGCAGAACCTCGGGATGAACATCCTTACCGCCAAGGACCACGCCGAGGCGTTCCTGATGGTCGAGACCGACCGCGCCGCGGCGTTCTTCATGGACGATATCCTGCTCTACAGCCTGGTGGCGAGCTCGAAGGCGCCCGCGGACTACGCAATCGGCGACGAGGCGTACACGATCGAGCCGTACGGCATCATGCTGCGCAAGGACGATCCGGCGTTCCAGAAGGTGGCCGACAACGCGACGGCGCAGCTCTACAAGAGCGGCGCGATCATGCCGATCTACAACAAGTGGTTCCTCGCGCCCGTTCCGCCGAAGAACGTGAACCTGAACGTACCGGTGGCCCCGCAGCTCAAGAACGAGTTCGCGAATCCCACCAACAGCGGCGATCCGGCCGTCTACAAGTAACAACGGGACAGCGGTTCACTGTTCCTTGGAGAACAGTGAGTGGCGCGAATCAGGAACGGGGAGCCTTGGTTCCCCGTTTTTGTTTGTTATAGTGGCGCAACCCGGCCGTAATACCAACTCCAAGAGATGGACGCCGCGCAGTGCAGGCGCGCGCTCGAGCCGGAATGGGAACCTTGATCGGGGAGCGGTCCGCTTGTGAATTACCACTGGAATTGGCGGATCTTCTGGGAGGTCGGGGCGGACGGCAAGAACACGTGGATGATGACGATCATTCACGGGCTCGGCTGGACGATCGCGACCGCGATTTGCGCCGGAGTCATTGCCTTTGTCCTCGGCTCCGCACTGGGCGTGATCCGCACGACGCCGAACAAGTGGGCAGTACGCCTCGGCAACGCGTACGTCGAGTTCTTCCGCAACATCCCCCTGCTCGTGCAGCTGTTCCTCTGGTTCTTTGTGCTGCCCGAGCTCTTGCCGAAGACGATGGGCACCGCGATCAAGCAGATGACGCCGCCGTGGGCGTCGTTCGTGCCGGCCGTCATCGGGCTCGGGCTTTTCACGGCGGCGCGTGTCAGTGAGCAGGTTCGGGCGGGGATCCAGGCATTGCCGCGAGGTCAGGGGATGGCGGGGACGGCGCTCGGACTCACGCTGCCGCAAACCTACCGTTACGTGCTGCTGCCGATGGCCTTCCGGGTCATTCTGCCGCCGCTCACATCCGAGACGATGAATCTCATAAAGAACACTTCGGTGGCACTGACGATCGGTCTCATCGAGCTGACGGCGGCGGCGCGATCCGTGCAGGAGTTCACGTTCCAGGTTTTCGAGGCGTTCACTGCCGCCACCGTGATCTACATCATCGTCAACCTCATCGTCGTCAACCTGATGCGCTGGCTGGAGAAGCGCGTGTCGGTGCCCGGCTTCATCGGTCCGCAGGTCGCCGAGGGAGCCCACTAGCATGAGCAGGCCCTAGATGGGCGGTCTCGACTTCGACGTCATCGAGCGGTCGTGGGGCTATCTCTTTCGGGAGGGCATGAGCTTCACGTTGACGCTGACCGGGCTCGCGGCGCTGGGCGGCATCATTTTCGGTACGCTGCTGGCGATGATGCGGTTGTCGTCGCACAAGTGGCTGCAGCTGCCGGCTACCGGCTACGTAAACCTGATGCGGTCGATTCCTCTCCTTCTTGTCATCTTCTGGTTCTACTTCCTCGTCCCGTACATCGGCGCCTGGATCGTCGGCTCGCCCACCCCGATCAGAGTCGGCGCCTTCGCATCGTCGGTCATCACGTTCACGCTGTTCGAGGCGGCGTATTACTCGGAGATCATGCGCGCGGGCATCCAGTCGATCGCGCGCGGCCAGGTATGGGCGGGCTACGCGCTTGGGCTCGACTACTGGCAGTCGATGCGCTACATCGTGCTGCCGCAGGCGTTTCGCAACATGCTGCCCATCCTGCTCACGCAGACGATCATCCTGTTCCAGGACACGTCGCTCGTCTACGTGCTGTCGATCACGGATTTCCTCGGTGCGGCATCGAAAGTGGCGCAGCGCGACGGGCGTTTGGTCGAGATGTACCTGTTCGCGGCGCTCGTCTATTTCATCATGAGCTTCTCGCTGTCGTATGTCGTCAAGACGCTGCAGCGCAAGATCGCCATCATTCGTTAGGACGGACGGAGTCATAGTGAGCATGCCATGCCGATGATCGAGGTCAAGAATGTGTCGAAGTGGTACGGCAGCTTCCAGGTGCTGACCGATTGCTCCACCAACGTGGAGAAAGGCGAAGTGATCGTGGTCTGCGGTCCGTCGGGCTCCGGCAAGTCGACGCTGATCAAAGTGGTCAACGCCCTGGAACCCTTTCAGAAGGGCGAGATCATCGTCGACGGCATTCCCGTGCACGACCCGAAGACCAATTTGCCGAAATTGCGCGCGCGAGTCGGGATGGTGTTCCAGCATTTCGAGCTCTTCCCCCACTTGTCGATCACCGAAAATCTCACGCTGGCGCAGATCAAGGTGCTCAATCGCGGCAGGGACGAAGCCATCGCCCGCGGACTCAAGCTCCTGGATCGCGTCGGGTTGAATGCGCAGAAGGACAAGTTCCCCGGCCAGCTGTCGGGAGGCCAGCAGCAGCGCGTCGCGATCGCGCGTGCGCTGTCGATGGACCCGATCTGCATGCTGTTCGACGAGCCGACGTCGGCCCTCGATCCCGAGATGATCAACGAGGTGCTCGACGTCATGGTGCTTCTCGCCAAGGAAGGCATGACGATGATGGTCGTCACGCACGAGATGGGTTTCGCGCGCAAGGTCGCGAACCGCGTGATCTTCATGGACCAGGGGCGCATCGTCGAGGACGCGACGCAGGAAGACTTCTTCGGCAAGCCTCGCTCCGAGCGGGCGCAGCAATTTCTGGCGAAGATCCTGCACCACTGAGTGCGCGCTCCAGAGCCTGGGCCGGGTCACGAGCGTAAAATCGCTTGGGTTTCGCGACCAGGAGAAGCTTTCTATGGATACCGCACCCCGGTGGAAATTTCATGGCGTACGCGTCGTGCATGCGAACGAGCTCGACCCCAATACGGCACAGACCCCCGGCATGAATCGCGCAGCGGCGATCACGCACGCGCGCGCCGGTGCCGAGAAGCTCTGGGCCGGAACTGTGGTCATTCATCCGAAGGCGAAGACCGGCGCTCATCATCACGGCCCCGTCGAGAGCGTCATCTACGTCGTCAGCGGCCGCGCGAGGATGCGCTGGGGCGACAAGCTCGAGTTCACCGCCGAAGCGGGCCCAGGGGATTTCATCTACGTTCCGCCGTACGTCCCGCACCAGGAAATCAATGCGAGCGACGATGTTCCGCTGTCATGCGTACTGGTGCGCAGCGGGCAGGCGCCGGTCGTCGTGAATCTCGACATCCCCGTGGTCGAGCAGCCCGAGGCGGTGCATTGGGTCGACGACATTCATAAGCCGCAGTAATCGATGTTGCGCCGTCGAACGGCGCATGAACTCATCGCCGATGTCGGGGCTTGGCGCGTAACGTGCCCCCGGCGGCGATGTTGTAGAACTGCGTGCTCCCGACGACACTGTGCTTTGGGCAAAGCGGCAAAGTCTCTATAATTTCGCTTTACGTCCCTCGCGCCGGACATGCCGCAACTCCTCAAGCTACGCGGGCGCCACGCGCTGTCGCCGTTCCGCGTCGCCAAGCTTCACGCCGCGCTCGCGGCCGCCCGATCCGGCAGTCGCATCTCCGTCGTTCACGCCGAGTACTGGCACTTCGTCGAAATCGATCGCGAGCTGGACGCATCCGAGCGTGAAACGCTCGACTGCCTGCTGAGGTACGGAGCGCACGATCCGCGTGCGGGTGAACCGCACGATACGCCTGCCGGAGATGCGCAGGATGCGCGCTCGGACAACGCGTCCGTGGATCGCGGCGAGCTCTTCGTCGTCGTTCCGCGTCCCGGCACAGTTTCGCCCTGGTCGTCCAAGGCGACGGACATCGCGACGAACTGCGGGCTCTCCGCAGTGCGGCGGATCGAGCGCGGAATCGCGTACCGTGTGGAGACGGCCGGCAACGAGCCCCTCGACGACACGAATCGCGCGGCGCTGTTGCCGCTTCTTCATGACCGGATGACGGAAGCCGTATTGCCGCGCCTCGAGGATGCGAAAGCGCTATTCGCGCACTTCCCGCCGCAGCCGCTCGCGACGATTCCGCTGCTGGCGCAAGGCCCCGAGGCCATCGTGCGCGCCAATGTGTCCCTGGGCCTCGCCCTCGCTCCGGACGAAATCGACTATCTGGAAGAGGGCTTCCGGCGGATGGGACGCGATCCGACCGATGTCGAGCTCATGATGTTCGCGCAGGCGAACTCCGAGCATTGCCGGCACAAGATCTTCAACGCGAGCTGGATCGTCGACGGCGTTCCCCAGGACAAGAGCCTTTTCGCGATGATTCGCCACACCCACGCGGCCCATCCCCAAGGTACGGTCGTCGCTTACTCCGACAACGCGGCGGTGATGGAAGGGGGAAAGGTCGCGCGCTTCTATCCCGGGGCGGACGGCCGCTATGCAGCGCATCTGGAGACGACCCACACGTTGATGAAGGTCGAGACTCACAACCATCCGACGGCGATCGCGCCGTTTCCGGGCGCCGCGACCGGATCGGGCGGCGAGATCCGCGACGAAGGGGCGACGGGCATCGGCGCCAAGCCGAAGGCAGGCCTGACGGGGTTCACGGTGTCCCATCTTCGCATGCCGACGTTGCCGCAGCCGTGGGAAGGCGAGGGCAGCAAGCCGGAGCGAATTGCGTCGGCGCTCGACATCATGCTCGATGGGCCGATTGGCGGCGCTGCGTTCAACAACGAGTTCGGCCGGCCGAATCTTTTGGGCTACTTCCGCACGTTCGAGCAGAACGTCGGAGGCGAGATGCGCGGCTACCACAAGCCCATCATGATCGCGGGCGGCGTCGGCAACATTCGCGCCGAGCACACCGCGAAGCGGCCGCTCCCCGACGGCGCGCTCGTCATCCATCTCGGCGGCCCCGGCATGCTGATTGGCCTGGGCGGCGGAGCGGCATCGTCGATGTCGACCGGGACCAACATCGCCGATCTCGACTTCGATTCGGTCCAGCGCGGCAACGCCGAGATCCAGCGCCGTGCACAGGAGGTGATCGACCGCTGCTGCGCTCTGGGCGAAGCGAATCCCATTCTGGCGATTCACGACGTTGGCGCCGGCGGCCTTTCCAATGCGCTGCCCGAGCTCGTCCACGGCGGAGGCGCCGGCGCCGCGTTCGATTTGCGCCGGATTCCGTCCGAGGAACCAGGGATGGCGCCGCGCGAAGTGTGGTGCAACGAAGCGCAGGAGCGCTACGTGCTCGCGATACGCGCCGAAGATCACGACCGGTTCGCCGCATTGTGTGCGCGCGAGCGCTGCCCCTTCGCGGTCGTCGGGACCGCGACGTCGCGCGAACGGCTCGTCGTCGCGGATCCCCACTTCGACAATCGCCCTGTCGACATGGACCTCGACATGCTGCTTGGAAAGCCGCCCAGAATGACGCGCGACGTGGCCCATGCCGCGCGCAAGCTGCGGCCGCTCTATCTTTCCGCCGTCACCGTCGCGGAGGCGGCGCTGCGCGTGCTGCAATTCCCGGCCGTCGCCGACAAGACGTTCCTCGTGACGATCGGCGACCGCACGGTCGGAGGCTTGTGCGCGCGCGATCCCATGGTCGGGCCGTGGCAGGTGCCGGTTGCCGACGCCGCGGTCACGCTGATGGACTTCGACGGTTATCGCGGCGAGGCGATGGCGATGGGCGAGCGCACGCCGCTCGCATTGATCGATGCGGCGGCAGCGGGACGGATGGCGGTCGCCGAGGCCATCACGAACATCGCATCCGTGCGTATCGCGGGGCTGTCGGACGTCAAGCTGTCCGCGAACTGGATGGCGCCGGCGGGCCATCCGGGCGAAGACGCGGCGCTCTACGACATGGTGCGTGCGGTTGCGATGGACCTGTGCCCGGCGCTCGGCATCGCCATTCCCGTGGGCAAGGACTCGATGTCGATGCGCACGACGTGGCGCACGGCCGAGGGTGACGATCGCGCCGTCACTGCGCCGCTTTCGCTGATCGTGACGGCGTTCGCGCCGGTGCACGATGCGCGGCAGGCACTGACACCGCTCTTGCGGCGCGACGTCGAGCACACGGAGCTCGTGTGGATCGATCTTGGCGGCGGCAAGCGACGCCTCGGTGGCTCTGCGTTGGCGCAGGTCTACGGGCAGCTCGGCGACGTGCCGCCCGATCTCGACGATCCGGCGCACCTTGCGGCGTTCTTCGCAACGATCCAGGAGCTGCACGCCGAAGGCCTGCTGCTCGCGTATCACGACATCTCCGACGGCGGACTGTTCGCGACGCTCGTCGAAATGGCGTTCGCCTCGCGCTGCGGCCTCGAAGTCACGCTCGACCCGAACGCCGATCCGCTGGCCGCGCTCTTCGCAGAGGAACTCGGCGCCGTCGTGCAGATTGCGGGCTCGAACCGGCCGTGGGTCGCGCAGCGTCTGGGCGCGGTCGGGCTTGCGGCGCACGTGATCGGCGTGCCGGCCGCCCACGAGCGCATTCGCATACATGCCCAGCGCAGGACGCTGCTCGATGCGTCGCGCGTCGACCTGCATCGGGCATGGTCGGCGACGACGCACGCGATGCAGCGGCTGCGCGACAACCCGGAGTGCGCCAGCGCGGAGCACGCGCGTCTCGCCGACGTCGACGATCCCGGCCTCTCACCGGTGCTGACATTTGATCCGGCCGAGGACATCGCCGCGCCGTACATCGCCACCGGAGCGCGTCCCGCGATCGCGATCCTGCGCGAGCAGGGCGTCAACGGGCAAGTCGAGATGGCGGCAGCGTTCGACCGCGCCGGGTTCGCGGCGATCGACGTGCACATGACCGACATCCTGTCGGGCCGGCGCACGCTCGCCGATTTCCGCGGCTTCGCCGCCGGCGGAGGCTTCTCCTACGGCGATGTGCTGGGCGCCGGTGAAGGCTGGGCAAAATCGATCCTGTACAACTCCCGGGCGCGCGATGATTTCGCGGCGTTCTTCGCGCGGGACGATACGTTCGCGATCGGCGTTTGCAACGGCTGCCAGATGATGAGCAATCTCGCCGAGCTCGTTCCCGGCGCGGGTCACTGGCCGCATTTCGTGCGCAACAAGTCCGAGCAGTTCGAGGGACGCTTCGTCCTCGTCGAAGTGCAGCGCTCACCGTCGCTCTTCCTCGACGGCATGCACGGAAGCCGCATTCCGGTCTCCACCGCACACGGCGAGGGTTACGCCGAATTTCGCGATGCCGCGCAGCGCCGGGCGGCGCAACCACTGGTGGCGTTGTGCTTCGCGGACAATCGCGGGGAGCCGACGGAAGCGTATCCTTTCAATGCGAACGGCTCACCGGAAGGGATCACCGGGCTGACCACGGCCGACGGGCGCTACACGATCCTGATGCCGCATCCGGAGCGGGTTTTCCGAACGGTGCAGATGTCGTGGCATCCCCGCGAGTGGGGCGAGGATTCGCCGTGGATGCGGATGTTCCGCAACGCACGGAGGTGGCTGTAATGACTCTGACGGTATGGGCTATCGACGGCGCGATTCCCGTCGTCGATCCGAGTGCGTACGTGCATCCGACGGCGGTGCTGATCGGCGACGTGATCGTCGGCGCCGGCTGTTATGTCGGCCCGACCGCGTGTCTCCGCGGCGACTTCGGCAGGCTGGAAGTTCGGGCCGGCGCGAACATCCAGGACAGCTGCGTTCTGCACGCGTATCCGGGCGTGGGCACGATCGTGGAGGAGGACGGCCACATCGGGCACGGCGCCATCCTGCACGGCTGCAGGGTCGAGCGCAACGCGCTCGTCGGCATGAATGCGGTAATCAACGACGGAGCGGTGATAGGCGAGTCCGCCGTCGTCGCCGCGATGGCCTTCGTCAAGGCCGGGATGGCCGTGCCGCCGCGCACGCTCGTTGCGGGCATTCCTGCGCGCGTGCTTCGCGAGCTCACCGAGGAAGAGCTCAACTGGAAGGTCGAAGGCACCGAGAGCTATCAGGAGCTTACGCGCCGCAGCTTCGCATCGATGCGGCCCACCGCGCCTCTTGCCGCACCTGAGCCCGGCCGGAAGCCGCTCGAGCTGCCGGAACTGCTGCCGCTGTCCACCCGTAAAGCCAAGTCATAACAGGCTGCGCAGTTCCGCTAGCTTTGTCGTGTCCTCGCTCGCCCCTGGCTGTAACTCTGTGTACTATCTCCGGCCTCGCTGCGGGCCTTCGCGATAGCGGACTGCTCGCCTCGTTCTGACTGAGCCGCTAGAATCCCGCGGCCTGGCCGTCGCGCCGCGGGTCGGACGCCGCGACGTAACCGTTTTCCGTACGCAGGATGAGCTGTCCGGCCCCGAAATCCATGTACGAGTCCGCCACCTCGGCAAGCTCGTGCCCAAGCGAGATCAATCCGGCGCGCAGCTCGGGCGAAGCGCTGTGCTCGAGGTCGACCGACATCCCGTCGTTGAGCTTCCATCGCGGCGCGTCCAGTACCGCCTGCGGATTCATTCCGTGCACGAGCAGGCGGACCATCGTCTGCACGTGGCCGGGGGGCTGGATCGGTCCGCCCATCACGCCGAACGCGCCGAGCGGCTGCCCTTCGCGTGTCAGGAATCCGGGGATGATCGTTTGGAACGGACGCTTGCCGCCGCCGATCTCGTTGGGATGGCCGGGCGTGAGCACGAAACTGGCGCCGCGATTTTGCATGCTGATGCCCGTCCCAGGAACGACGACGCCCGACCCGAACCCCATGTAGTTCGACTGGATCAGCGAAACGATCATTCCTTTCTCGTCCGCCGCGCAGAGATAAACGGTGCCCGCCCGCGGCGGATCGCCGGGGCCGAAGTGCTGCGCGCGCTTCGGATCGATGAGTCGCGCTCGCGAGGCGAGATAACCGCGATCGAGCAGCGCCGACGGTGGAATCTCCATCGTCGACGGGTCGCTTACGTAGCGATACGCATCGGCGAAGGCGAGCTTCATCGCCTCGATCTGCAAGTGCTGGCTTTCGAGCGAGTCGGGCGCGAGCGAGCGCAGATCCAGCTCGCGCAGGATGCCGAGCGCGATCAGCGCCGCGATACCCTGACCGTTCGGCGGGATCTCATGCACGGTCGTTGCGGCGTAGTCGAGCCCAAGCGGCGCGACCCATTCCAGCGTGTGATCGGCGAAATCGGACAGCGTATGCAAAGCGCCGTTGGCCTTCGCATGATCGACCATGGCGCGGGCCAGCTCGCCGCGATAGAACGAGTTGCCCTGCGTTGCGGCGATGCTTTCGAGCGTGCGGGCCATCGCTTCGCACCGGAACAGCTCGCCGGCAACCGGCGCGCGGCCGCGCGGCATGAAATGCTCGGCAAAGCCCAGGTCGTGAGGCAGCACTTCGACGGCCTTCGCCCACTTCTCGGCAACCACCGGCGATACGGCGTAACCGTCGCGTGCGTACCGAATCCCGGGAACGAACAGATCGGCGAAAGGCAGCGCGCCGAACCGTTGCGACAACGCGGCCCATGCGGAGACGGCGCCTGGGATCGTCACCGCTTCCCAGCTGCGCTCCGCGAACGCCGCCTGCCCGCGATAACGGGCGGGCGTCACGGCCGCCGGCGCGCGTCCCGACGCATTGAGTCCGACGAGCTCGCGGCCATCCCACAGGATCGCGAAGAGATCGCTGCCGATACCGTTGCTGCACGGCTCGACGACCGTCAGGGCGATCGCGGTCGCGAGTGCGGCGTCCACCGCATTGCCGCCACGCTGCAGCATTGCGATGCCGGCTTGTGTTGCGAGCGGCTGCGACGTCGCGACGACGTTGCGCGCATAGATCGGCTGCCGGCGCGAGGGGTAGGGAAGACGCAGATCGAAGTTCATCTTCGGATGTGAGGCGGTCCTACTCTTCCTGGAACGCTACTTCGCGTGTCTTGCGCACGTTCGGTAGCACGATGATGAGCACCAGCAGGGCCGCCGCTACCAGCATTCCGAGTGACAGCGGTCGCGTGAAGAAGACGGTGGGGTCGCCCCGCGAGAGCAGCAATGCGCGGCGCAGGTTCTCCTCCATCATCGGGCCCAGCACGAAGCCGAGCAGAAGGGGCGCCGGCTCGCAATCGAGTTTGACGAAGATGATGCCGATGAGACCGAAGAACACCGTCAACATGATGTCGACGTTCGTGTTGTTGATGCTGTACACGCCGATCGAGCAGAACAGCAGGATCGCGGGGTACAGGATGCGGTAGGGCACCTGCAGCAGCTTGATCCACATGCCGATGAGCGGCAGATTGAGGACTACGAGCATCAGGTTGCCGACCCACATCGACGCGATCAGGCCCCAGAACAGGGCCGGGTTCGACGTCATCACCTGAGGTCCCGGCTGGATGTTGTGGATCGTCATCGCGCCCACCATCAGCGCCATGACCGCATTCTCGGGAATGCCGAGCGTCAGGAGCGGGATGAACGACGTCTGTGCACCCGCGTTGTTGGCCGATTCGGGGCCGGCAACGCCCTGAATAGCGCCCTTGCCGAACTCGCCGGGATTGTCGGAGATCTTCTTTTCGAGCGTGTAGGAGGCGAACGCCGACAGCATCGCGCCGCCGCCCGGCAGGACACCCAGCACGGAACCGAGGCTCGTGCCGCGCAGCACGGCGGGCCAGGCCTTACGGAACTGCTCCTTCGAGAGGAAGAAGCCTTTGATCTTCGCGGCGACCATCTCGCGCTTCTGCGTCACCTCGAGATTGCTGATGATCTCGGCGAACCCGAAGAGGCCCATCGCGACCGTCACGACGCCGATGCCGTCGGTGAGCTCCGGCACGCCGAAGGAGAACCGTGCGACGCCCGAATTCACATCGGTGCCAACGATGCCGAGCAGAAGTCCCAGAATGATCATCGCGATCGCCTTCATCAGCGATCCGCTCGCGAGCACGACGGCGCCGATCAAGCCGAGCACCATCAGCGAGAAGTACTCGGCCGGTCCGAACTTGAGCGCGAGCTCGGAGAGCGGTATCGCCACCGACGCTACGAGGATGGTGGCCACAGTGCCGGCGAAGAAGGAGCCCAGCGCCGAGATCGTCAGCGCCGCGCCGGCCTGTCCCTTGAGGGCCATCTGATGCCCGTCGAGGCACGTGACGACCGACGACGACTCGCCCGGCATGTTGATCAGGATAGCCGTGGTCGATCCCCCGTATTGCGCGCCGTAGTAGATGCCCGCCAGCATAATGAGTGCCGACACCGGCTGCAGCGCGTAGGTGGTCGGCAGCAGCATCGCGATCGTGGCCACCGGGCCGATGCCGGGCAGTACGCCGATCAGCGTGCCCAGTACGACGCCGATCAGCGCGTAAAGGAGATTGACGGGCGTCAGCGCGACGCCGAAGCCCAGCGCAAGGTGGCTCAGGAGGTCCAAGACGTTGCCCCGATGCCTTGGCCTAGCGTGAGCCGGGCCAGATCCCCATCTGCAGCTTGAGCCCGATGATAAATACGCCCACGGCCAGCGCCGCGAGCAGCACGCCGCTGATCACCGCTTCTTTCGGTCGGAACTCGGTGCTGGCGGCACTCGACAACACGATCAGCAGCATCGTCGAGAACACGAGGCCCAGCCAATTGACGACGAGGCCGAAGACAATGACGCTGCCCAGAATGACGAGCACCGGACGCCACTTCCACCCGGGCAAGGGCGGACCCGACACTCGCAGCGAGCGCAGGACGATGATCGCGCCGAGGACGATCATCAGGATGCCGAGAATGCGCGGGAAGTAGCCCGGCCCCATGCGCGCAGCGGTGCCGAGCGTGTAGTTGGAAGCGATGACGATCGCCGTGACGCCGATCCCGACGAACATCAACCCGGCGACGAGCTCCTTCGGGCTGCGCACAACAGCCATGGGTTCCTCCCCGTGTACCGCTACCCGCACTGACCGCGCGATGCGGCGGCGCGGCTACGTCTGCTGTGCCGGACTATACACCGCTCTTCGCGCGCAGCTCTTTGAAGTAGTTGTCGAGATACTGGCCCTGCATGCGCTGCTGCAGCTGCGGCTTCACTTCGTCGAACGACGGCACCTTCGCCTCGCGGATGTCAGTGACCTCGATCACGTGCCAGCCGAACTGAGTCTGCACCGGCGTCGCGGTGAACTTGCCCTTGGGCAGCTTGACCATCGCGTCGGAGAACGGCTTCACGAAATTGCCCGGCGCGTTCCAGTCGAGATCGCCGCCCGCGGCCTTCGACCCGGTGTCCTTCGAGCGCTCGGCAAGCTTCTCGAATTTCTCGCCCTTCTGCAGCGAAGCGATGATCTCCTTCGCGTCGTCTTCCTTGTCGACCAGGATGTGGCGCACCTTGTATTCCTTGTCGCCCATCTGCGCGCGAATCGTGTCGTATTCCTTGTGCAGCGCGGCCTCCGGGATCGGATTCGCTTTGACCCAGTCCGCGACATACGCGCGCACGAGCACCGTCTGCGCCGCGAGCTCGGTCTGGTTCTTCACGTCGGTCGTCTTGTCGACGCCTTTCTTCTTCGCCTCGCGGACCAGGAGCTCCCGCGTGTTGAGCTCGTCGCGGATCGCATTCCGGAGCTCGGGCGTGTCGGGCTGGCCCTGCGCAAGGCGCTCCTTCAACAGCAAGTCGAAGTACGCCTTGGGATAGAGCTCCTTGCCCGACGCCGACGCGGACGCGGCCGGCGCGGAAGACGCGGCCGGGGCGGCCTGGCCCTTGGCCGGCGCACCTGCCTTGTCCTGGGCGAGCGCCGGAAATGCCGCGGCGACGGCAAAGACCGCCGCGACGGCAAGGTGAGCGGGAATACATTTCATCGTAGGTTCCTTCAGTTTTGAGAGGGGGATTCTTCGGGCGCCAGCGCTCTTATCGAGAGCGCGTGGATCGGGTGCGGTACGAGATCGGCGACTTCGCGGAGAACCCGCTGGTGCCGCTCGAGGCGCGACAAGCCGGAGAACGCGTTCGACACGATGGTCAAGGAAAAGTGCCCGCCGCCGCCCGCGGCGCCCGCGTGCCCGGCGTGCGCCGCGCTGTCGTCGCGAATGTCGAGCCGCTTCGCGGCAAGCGGGGCGAGGCGCGAGCGAAGGAGCGCCGGAACATCGAGCCGCGCGGCGGGTTGAGGATGCGCAGGGCCTGGCGAAGAGCTCATTCGAGTCCCTTCGCGCGTCCCGCTCCGCCATTCGCCTTCGGCGTCATGCGGTCTCCTCGGTCGACGCGTGGCGGGCGAGCCAGATTCCCTGAAGGATCGCGAACAGGACGAACAGCCCGATTCCGCCCCAGACTTTGTACAACACCCACGTCTGCTCGGAGAAGTGGAAAGCGACGTACCAGTTTGCCACTCCCATGAACAGGAAGAACGCGACCCAGGCCCACGTGAGACGTGTCCAGACTGTCGGGGGCAGGCTCACGCCTTTCATGAGGTAAGCGATGAGGTCGCGGCCGAAGCCCACCTTGCCCACCGCGAGGATCGCCGCGAACAGGCCGTAGAGCACCGTCGGCTTCCACATGATAAACGTCTTGTCCTGCAGCAAGAGCGTCGCGCCGCCGAAGACGACGATGATCACGAGCGACAGCCAGTGGATGATGCCCGCGCGCCCATGCTTCCAGTGAATCCAGACGATCTGGACGATCGAGGCGACGATCGCCGCGCCCGTGGCGAAGAAGATGCCTTGCCAAAGGTACGCTGCGAAAAAAAGCAGCAGTGGGAAAAAATCGACGAGTAATTGCATAACCCATTATTTTACCTGGAAATGGGTCCGGCTGGCCAACGCCGCGGTACGCGCTCGCTGGATAGTCGTGGTGCCGAGCGAGGACTGTCGATCACCGGGCACGCGCCGCCAGCAGCCGGCGGAGGCGCGCCCAATCGAATGCCGGGCCCGGGTCCGTCTTGCGCCCGGGCGCGATGTCGCTATGACCGGCGATGTCCTCGATCGGCAGCGCCCGCCGGAGCGAGCGGATCAGCCGGGCGAGCATCGTGTATTGGGACGGCGCATAGGCAATCGCATCGGTGCCTTCGAGCTCGATGCCGATCGAAAAGTCGTTGCAACGCTCTCGCGCCTTCCACGTCGATGTGCCGGCGTGCCACGCCCGGTCGAAGCAGCCAACGAACTGGATGAGCTCGCCGTCGCGCCGAACGAGGAAGTGGGCCGAGACGCGAAGTTCTGCGATCGTGGCGAAGTAAGGGTGGCGGCCGGGATCGAGCCGGTTGGTGAAGAGTTGAACGATGCCATCGCCGCCGAACTCGCCAGGCGGCAGGGAGATTCCATGGATGACGACAAGGGTGATGCGCTCGCCGTCGGGTCGTGCATCGCGGTTAGGCGACCTCACCTGGCGCGCGAGATTGGCATAGCCGCGTTCGTCGATGGCGAGGTGTCGGCGCTGGACGCTCACGGCGGGCAATGTTACCCGGAGCGAGTGCTCTTCGCGTGATCGCCCGCCAGATTTATGATAACGTCATGGCTTGGACAAGCCAGGTGCGCCGCTTATGGACGAGAACCGATTTCTGTCGTTGATGAAGACGGCGCGCATGCAGTCTTATCGCGGGGGCGAGGCCGACTACTGGCACGGCTACCAGCGCGGCCTGCGGCGCGGATACATGGGGCAACTGTTCAGCACCGACGCCGACCATCAGTTATGGATGCGCCTTGCCGACGACGGTTCGGACAAGGCGAGCCGCGACCGAGGCCGCGGTTATCGCGACGGGCTGGCCGCGTGCGGCATTGCCGAGAACTATGGGGGGGCGACGGGATCGGCGCGCGCGCAGCAGCGTTCGTCCCAAACTACGACGCGTCGCAGCTACACGACCGAGCGCTAACCATGGGCTACTGAATCACCCCCCGCCGCGCAACACCTTTTCCACTTCGATGGCGGCGTGCCGTCGCCGCTTGCGGCGGCGTTCCTTGTACATGCCGAGCGCCTCTCACCGAGCGCGGTACGGCGTCACCGTAAAAGCACGAATCCAGTAGTCGAACCGTCGACGGGCGCTTCGCGCGCTCATGGCTTGCCTGCGGCGACGGAGGGTGGCGGCGAGCACGGTTGCTGCGCCAGCCAACCGGCGGATCAAATGCGCCCAGGCGCTCAGCACAGGATTGCTCGGCCCCATACCGGACCTCGAAATCCTGCACTGGCTATCCGGTGAATTGCGGATACTCCGATCGTTATTCATGGCGTCCTCACAAAGATTGCGCGGACGCACTTTGCACTTTGAGGAAGGCTTAGGGGTAGCCGCAATAACCGCATGTGCCTGTAGGCAGGCGCCTACCCGGGGCCAGAGCACCGCAGCTCGGCTCGCGGCGAATTCCAGGGAACGCTATTTGATGCCGAGGCGTTCCATCCGGTATCTCATGGCGCGGAAAGTGATGCCGAGCAGCTTCGCGGCTGCCGTGCGGTTGTAGCGCGTCTTCTCCAGCGCTTCGTTGATCGCCTGCCGCTCGACACGATCGAGATAGTCCTGCAGCGGCCACTTGTCGCCGGCAGCGACGACGAACTCCGATTCTTCCGCGACCGGTGTCAGGTGCAAGTCGTCGACGTTGATACGTTGCGTATCGGCGGCGAGTGAAAGCCCGCGCTCGAGCACGTTTTCGAGCTCGCGCACGTTGCCGGGGAATGGATAACGCTCCAGCGCGGCGATCGACTCGGCGTCGAGCCGCGCCGGGGCGCTGCGCGAGAGGCGCGCGAGGATCGCGTTGGCGATCAGCGGAATGTCCTCGCGCATGTCGCGCAGGCTCGGCATCGCCAGCTCGATCACGTGCAACCGGTAATAGAGATCCTGCCGGAACTCGCCGCCGTCTACGAGCGCTGCGAGGTTCTTGTGCGTGGCGCTGATGATGCGCACGTCGACCGCATCCTCCTGCGTGGATCCCACCTTTCGCACCTTCTTCTCCTGGATCGCGCGCAGCAGCTTGACCTGCATCGCGAGCGGCAGGTCCGCGACCTCGTCCAGGAATAGCGTGCCTCCGTTCGCGGCCTGGAAGAAGCCGTCGCGGTCGGCTTCGGCGCCGGTGAACGCGCCCTTGCGGTAGCCGAAGAACTCGCTCTCCATCAGGTTCTCGGGAATCGCGCCGCAGTTGACCGCGATGAACGGCAGCTCGGCACGCGTGCCGCCGCCGTGAATCATGCGGGCCGCAAGCTCCTTGCCGCTTCCCGATTCGCCATTGATGAACACCGGGGCCTGGCTCTTCGCAAGCCGCTCGATCATGCTGCGGACGTGCAGCATCGCGGGCGATTCGCCGAGGAGGCTGTAGCCGGACGGCGGCGGGGCCTTCTCCGGCACCTTGAGCGCCTGCTTGACGAGCGCGCGCAGCTGCTCTAGGGCGACCGGCTTGGCGAGATAGTCGAACGCTCCGGCCTTGAGCGCAGCGACCGCGTTCTCCGCGCTCCCGTACGCGGTGATCACCGCGACGGGCAGATCGAGCGCTTTCTGGTTGATGTGCTCGACGACCTTGAGGCCGGGTCCATCGGGCAGCCGCATGTCGGTAAGGCACAGGTCGAAGCTGTCCGAGTCGAGCAGGCGGATCGCTTCGCCGACGGATTCCGCGCGCGTGGTGTCGAGCCCCATGCGCGACAGCGTGAGCTCGAGCAGCTCGAGCAGGTCGGGCTCGTCGTCGACCAGGAGGACTCTGGGTTGGCCGCGGGATCGTCTGGACATGGACTTACCTCTTGTTAACGACGGGCTGGAACGCCCGTTTCATGGTCATGCGAAAGTAGGCCCCGGGTCCCCGGGGCAG
>Ga0207691_10000509_pt1 | contig 38750 bp, 33 predicted proteins | sample KBSM13metaG_FD_184327 | JGI IMG/M metagenome (GOLD analysis project Ga0207691, IMG submission 184327) | Miscanthus rhizosphere microbial communities from Kellogg Biological Station, Michigan, USA - KBS M1-3 metaG (SPAdes) (version 2) | ecosystem: Host-associated > Plants > Roots > Rhizosphere >...
GCGAGCGCGAAGGCCGGCCTCGAAGGCGCGGCCGCGACGATCATGAAGGAAGCCGTCTACCACGGGGTGCGCTGCGGGCTCATCCATCCCGGCTTCACCGACACGCCGATGGTGCGGTCGATGGGCGACGACTACATCGACAAGCACATCCTGCCCTTCACGCAATTGAGCCGCCTGATTCGTCCCGACGAGATCGCCGATGCGATCTGCTTCATGCTCGCCAATTCGGCGGTGAGCGGGGAGCTGTGGGCGGACGCCGGCTGGCACGCGCCTGCATAGATTCAAAATTGGCTGCACGGGCCCGATTTTGAGATAGGTATAGGTCGATCGTTGGGCCAGGCGCGCACTTCGCTCGTCACGTCGTCGTAGTCGAGCGCCCGGGCGGCCGCCTCGCCCGCAGCGCACGCATCTGGTCCAAGCGTTTTTCGCATTGGCACGAATGCCATCGACGGCTTGTGCTCCGCCTCCCGGGGGACGTCCATGCTCTCGTCGGCGTATGACGCGACTTCGCATAGTCGCCCATCCAGAACGAAAGCCACCCCGCCGCCTGCAGCGCCCAGCATCGTTGCAGCCCTTGCTTCGGCGCATCCGCTCGCGACCGCGCCTCCGCGGTGACGCGCGACCCCAGCGCCAGCAAACTGCGGTGCCAGTAACCGCGCAAAGCACCGGCGAGGGCAAACCCAACTCGCCTCCGTGCTCGGGTGATCGCATCAGCGATGCGCGGCCAGCAGATTTTCGAGCTCCGCATCGAGCCGCAGCATCCACGTCCGCTGCTCGGGGCCCATGAGCTTGCGGAACGGCTGCCGAGCGAGCGTGAGCTGGCATCGAGATGCCGGGTTCGCGCCGCGGTATCCTCGCGCGCTTCGACGAGACACTCGGCCGCGTATTGCCGTCCAGTTTAGCGCACGCGACAGCGATCGGCTTCGCTTCGGCGTCGAAGTCAAATAGCGACTTCTGCACGAGCCGATCGGGAAGATCGACGACGTCGATGCACTTCCCTTCCTCGCCGACGGCTTCGGCCGCCGGTAGCACAAAGCCGCTCGCGAACACACAGAGCCTGCGCAGCAACGCGCGCTCGGCGCGATGGTCGTCGCGGGCGAATCGCGCGCGAGGCGAGCCGCATCTTGTCCGGTGCTTCCGAGCACAGAAAGGCCGACAGGGAGTAAGGGTCGCGCACCATCCGCGAAGCGACAGAAGAACCGTCACTTTACGCTCGTAGGATTCTTCGCACAGCCAAATCGCGGATGCGCCGATTCCGATCGATGCCCGGCGGCTTGCATAGTGTCCTCACCGTCCTCGTACGGTCATTCACCTCGGATTTTGCAAGCGCTGGTTTCTCGATTAATGCAAGGAGGTCTCACATGAATCAATTTATTTTCAAGCACCGCATCCTGCTCCTCGCCACGGCACTGGCCGCGGGCGCGGCGGGCGCGCAGACGACCGACACGACGCCAAGCGCCACGACAACGCCCGAGACGCCGTCACGCCTGTCGTATGCTCCGTGTGCGAACCTGCAGGGCGTTGCACGCAGTGACTGCCTGCAGCAGCACTCCGGCACCTCGTCGGCTACGGGCGCGGATGCTCACGCTTCAGCTGGCGCCAGCACGCCAGGGACTGCAATCAACAGCAACACGTCCGTAGGCGCGAGCACATCGTCACCCTCGACGACCCACGGGTCCTCGTCGTCGACCACGTACGGGAGCGCCACTACTCCGTCGACGACGTACGGAGGCTCGGCGTCGGCGGCCGGCAGCACGGCAGCCCTCGAGCGCAGCACATCAGCCAATGCGGGCACGTCCTCGACGTCCGACACACGCACCATCAACGCCACAACGCCGACCCCCGCGCCATCGAGCGCCTACATCAGCTCGTCGGGGTCGAGGCCAGGGGACTCAACGCAGCAAAGCGCGTCTTCGTCGGCTACCAACCCCAACGGGACGCCCCCAGGGACGAGCGCCTATCCGAGCAACGGGGCCGGGATGAACACCTACTCGAATAAAGCCAGGAGAACGATCCCGACGGGAGCGAGCAGCTCTCCTAGGAACGACTCGACGCAAGTGAGCACGTCGGCGTCGGCGACCAACCCTACCGGGGCGAACGCGGACACACGCGCTACCTTCCGAGCGATGCTGCGCAACTGCGTCCAGTTGAGCGGCGCCGCGCGTGACAGCTGTATCGACCGCGCGGTCGGTGCCTATCCGCAGAGCTGACGCACCTCGGCTGGCATGAGAACCGCGCGCGTCCACAGGGGGGAGCGCGGTTCTCTTTGCTGAGCGTGATAAGTGAACCCGATGCGTACGGCGTTGTCACTCGGAAAGTGCGCGGACACGGCGCCGAGACTGCGATTCAGATAAAGCGTCGATGCAATAAATCGACTTCTCGAGTGCGTCGTCTTTACCGGAAATTTTTTCGCGCGCATATGCATGGCGAGATGTAACACGCGTAGTCGAACGGGTTTTCCCTCTTGTTTTTTCTGCGAGATTCAACGTGAGGCACGGTACTTGCCACTTTCCTCGACTCTCATTGGAATCCGCATCGATGAGTCAGGATAAGTCGGCGTCGAGAGTTGCGGCCCCCATCAGCGCGCGGACGTACTGGTGGGTCCAACGAGTCTGGGCACGTGTGCAGCCGTCAGATAAAGGCGCGCCCCGGCGCGAAACGCCGCGGGCGCGATGTCATTCATGTCCGAAATTCTTCGCTTCCTTACTCATCGAGAGGGGACCATGGCAACAGCCACCGCAACGAAGAAGTCACGCAGGAGCGCAAAGGTCCGCGGCAATCGCGCGGCCAAGGAGGCCGAAACCACGAACTCCGCGGGCGCGGACCAGCTGCTGAAAGCGGATCACCGAAGCGTCGAACAACTGTTCAGCGAGTACGAGCAGGCGACCGAGGGTTCCAAGAAGCAGGAGCTCGCGAGGTCCATCTGCGTGGAGCTGATGGTGCACTCCGAGCTCGAGGAGTCGTATTTATACCCGGCATGCCGGGAGAAGAATGTGGAAAGCTCGTCGCTCGACGAAGCGCAGGTGGAGCATGACGTGGCGAAGGTCCTGATCGCGGAGATCATGACATTGCCCGCCGAAAGCGCCGGTTACGACGCGAAGATCAAGGTTCTTTCCGAGTACGTGAAGCACCATGTCGGCGAAGAGGAGAACTCGAGCAGCGGGATCATCGCGAAAGCCCGCAAGGCGGGCGTCGACATGAAAGCTCTGGGAGAAATCCTGGTGGCGCAAAAGCAGGAGCTGATGGCGAAGGCGCAGGCCGGGGACCTCCCCTTGCCCACACCCCGTTCGCTCGAGGTAGGCACCAACTCTTTGAAATCCAAACTTCAGGAGAACCAAGCAATGGCACAGCGAGGCAATCAGGACCGCGAACGCGACGACCAAGGACGGTTCATGAGTGAGGACGACGACCGCAGGTATTCGCGCGGTGGCGGCGGCGGAGGCTACGGACGCGGCTGGGACGACCAGGATCGTGGCGGCGGGCGTGGACGTTCCTCGTCCGGTCAGGATCGTGACGAGTATGGCCGCTTCATGAGCGAGGATGAGCGTGGAGGTCAACGGTCGGGGCGCGGGAGCTACGACGATGACGACAATCGGGGCGGGCGCGGGCGCTCCTCGCAGCAACAGGAGCGCGACGAGTATGGCCGCTTCCATAGCGACGACGATTCGGACCGCGGCGGTCGCGGCCGCTTCTCGTCCCAGCGCGATCGCGACGAGTACGGCCGATTCGAGAGCAATGACGACGACTATCGCGGCGGCGGCCGCTCGCCGCAGCAACGAGATCGCGACGAGCGTGGCCGATTCGCGAGCGATGACGACGATGATCGTGGCGGCCGCGGGCGGGCGTCGCAACAGCGGGATCGCGACGAATACGGGCGGTTCACGAGCGACGACGACCGCGGCGGTCAGCGTTCATCGGGCCGCGGACGGGATGACGACGACGATCGCGGTGGACGGACATCGCGCGGGGGCGGCGAAGACGATCGGGGGTGGTTCGGCGATCCGAGGGGGCATGCCGAGGCGGCGCGCCGCGGCTGGGAGCATCGCGAAGACCACAATGAGTCTCGCTCATCGCGAGGCGGCAACGACGACAATCGCCGGGGCGGCAACGACGACAATCGCCGAGGCGGTGGCGACCAGCGCCGCAGTGGCGGCGGCGACAGTCGCCGTAGCAGCAGCGGCGGCGGCGGCGACAATCGCCGTAGCAGCAGCGGCGAAGACCATGGCGGATGGTTCGGCGATTCGCGAGGGCATGCCGAAGCCGCTCGGCGCGGTTGGCAGCATCGCAACGATCGATAATCGTCGGTAATAACCCCGACTTGTAGCGCTGGCCGCGGGAATTGCCCCGCGGCCAGCGCTTTGCATACCGCGCTGACTTGCGCGACATTGGATGGGTGAGCGCCCATCCCCTCGACGATGCGCGGCCTTCCGCACGCCCGCTGCGGACCTTGACGCAGCCGGAGCTGAAAGCGCGTTTTCGAGCGGCTCTCGAAGCGGGGGATGGTGTCACAGGTGCCCATTGTGTCCACGAAGCGTGGATGCGCGATGCGTTCGCGGCGCAGGTCGAGGCAGCGCTCGACGCGCTGTGGCGACGTGCGGCGGGGTCGATTCCGGAGTGGCTGCCGATGCATTACGTCGCGTGGCTTCCGATCGTGTACGACGCTGCTGCACGCTTCCGGACACGCAGGCGAGGAAGACAGAACATATATCTGGTGCGACTCGACTATACCGATCGCGGCGCGGGCATGCACGGGGTCTACGTGGGCATGACGAGCTATCCGCCGCACCAGCGGTTCGACCAGCACCGCGCCGGCATCCGCGCCGCCGGCAGCGTCCTCAAGCGCGGACAGGAATTGTTGATCGGGCCGGTGCTGCATCTGCAGAGGATTGCGCAAGTGGACGCGGAACGCATCGAGCGCGACATGGCCCTCGCGCTCGCCGACGCGGGAATCCTGGTCGAAGGCGGCCACTAGGCGCGGAAACGCTCATGACCGGCAGGTCTCGCGATCGTCGCGAGGCCTGCGCGTAAGCCCAGCCGGGCCTAATTCGGTGCCGTCGCCCTGAAACTCTCGCGCTGCGCGATGACCGCATGCGCGCGGGTGACGTTGGTAACCTTGGCGAGCAATGCCTTGCTCTCCGGAAACATGGCGAGATAAGGAATGATCGGCGCGACGAACAGGTCGGCCATCGTCAATGCATTGCCGACCAGAAAGTCGCGCGGGCCATACGCTTTGTCCAGAATCGTGAGCAACTGCTCGATTTCGGGAACGGCCGCATCGATCGTCTTCTTGTCCGGCGCCCCGCCTTCACCTTTCGGAAAGGCGTAGTGCAGCACATAACGCCGGACCATCGCGTCGTAGCCGTGGCAGTTGATCATACTGACCCATTGCTCCATCTGAGCGCGCAGCCGGGCATTCGGAGCGAGCAGCGGCGTGCCCTCGAACGTCTCGTCGAGATAGCGGACGATCGCGCTGGTTTCGAACAACGCGGTTGCACCGTCACGGAATACGGGGATGCGGCCATAAGGACTGATGGCGTCCACCGGCGGCGTATGCGGCGGAGCCGGATCGTACGCGTACTCGAGACCCTTTTCGACCAGCGCCATCCGTACGGTGCGCACGTACGTGCTGCGGGGCGTGCCGACCAATGCGAGGCTCGCGGCAGTGCCGCGGCTGTCGGTAAAGTCCGCGAGCTTGTTCATGCAACCCTGCCAGCCGGCGTCGTGCGCATCGCGCACGTCGGTCGCCGGGAATCCGGAGTGAAGAAGCTGCACTTCGGTTTCCGGCCCGTTTTCACCCTCGCGCTCGTTGAAGGTCACGGTCACGAGCGTCTCGGGGAGGGCGGCCATCTGCTCGCTGTCCCATTTCCAGGTGAACGCAATGCGCTCGGGCGGCGTGATTTCCTTGTACGTTCCGGTGACTTTCGACGTGTCTCCGTGACGATGCACCATCGTGAGCCGGAAACTGCCGCCAACGCGGGGTTCCATCTCGAGAGCAGTGAGCTTGAAGCCCCGCGGCCCCATCCATTGGCGCAGTAGCTCGGGCTTGACGAATGCGTCGAATACCTTCTGCCGCGGTGCGCGAATGACGCGCCTGACGGTGAGATCGAACGTATCGCGTGCTGTCATTTCCTGGTCCTTTCCGATGTGGGTTCTTCGAGTACTTCGGCGAGGCGGTCGAGGCTGTCCTCCCAGAACCGCCGGTAGTCGTCCAGCCAATCGGCCGCGGCTCGGAGGCGCTGTGGCCGCAATCGACAAACACGCCATTGCGCATCGACGCGGCGCTCAATGAGGCGCGCTCGTTCCAGTACCCGCAAATGCCGAGAGATCGCCGGCAGCGAGATCACAAACGGTTTCGCAAGCTCGCCCACGGGCGCCTCACCGCGCGCGAGACGCGCAAGGATGGCGCGCCGCGTCGGATCTGCGAGCGCCGAGAAGGTCTCGTCGAGGTGGCTATGTCGGGACGTGGTCATGTTTCGCTGGGCTCGTGTTGTGGCATGGAGCGGACAGTAGCGCCTTCGTATTTAACTGTCAAGTTAAATACGAACAAGTTAAAGACAATACCCGCGGACAGCTATTGCTGCGTCCCTCTGCAGGACGCTCGCCGCATCCGCGTAACGGTCGCGGTGGCGAATGCCGAACGCGAAATCCGTCAGTCGCGCTGTGCGCCCTCGTGCGCCATTTCCACGAACCGGCACAGCGCGTTGATGAGGCGCATCTGCTCGATCGTGCGCGCCCGCGATTCGAGAAGGCGCGGGCTCGCTACGATCGTTGCGAGGCACATCGCGCGCGAGACGGCGACGTTGAGCCGGTTGCGCGAAAACAGGAACTCGAGGCTGCGGGGGACGTCGTCGGTGCTCGACGTCGCCATCGAGTAGAGAACGATCGGCGCCTCCCGGCCCTGAAACTTGTCGACGGTGCCCACGGGCACCTCCGTGAAGCCCACGCGGTCCAGAGCGTTACGCAGCTTTCGCACTTGCGCGTTGTACGGCGCAACGACCATGAAGTCGGTCGCGCCAAGCGTACGCGAAGTGCCCGTGCGATCCGTCCAGGCGCCGCCGATCATCGACGCGACCTCGGCCACGACCGCCACGGCTTCCTCCGGCGACGACGCCGCATTTCCCGCATGGTCGACCGGCTTGAAGCGCAGTCCCGTTCCGAAGGCCGTGCCTTGGCGCGAAAGCTCGGGAATGCCCTCGAGGCGATTGTCGTAAACGATCTCGGACACGAACCGGCACACGTCGGGATGCATCCGTCGGGTGTACTTCAGGAACAGTCCCTTGTCGGGAGGAATCGTCAGGCTGTCGCCGAGCAGATGCTCGAGCACCGAGCGGCCCGTGCCCTCCGGATGCGTCCCCTGCGAGACCTGCGCGAGCTGCAGTGGATCGCCGAGAAGCACGATGTTGCGCGCCGCCGTTCCCATCGCGAGCGCGTCGGCGAGCGAGACTTGCCCCGCCTCGTCGATCACGAGCGTATCGACCCTGCCGTCCAGCGCTTCATGCGCGAACAGCCACGCCGTGCCGGCGCAAAGCAGAACTTCCGGGCCCGCATCCGCGACGTCGTCGGTGTTTTCGACGTTGTCGATGAAATCGCCGGTGAAGTAGGTCTCGCGCCTGTCCTTCGTGACTTTCTTCATTCCCCGAAACACGAGCCCTTCCTGCTTCGCTGCACGGACTACCTCGTCGAGCAGATTGTGAATCGCCTTGTGACTCGTTGCGGTGACGCCAACGCGCCGCCCGTGCCGCATCAGCTCGGTAATGAGCCTGGCGCCCGTCCATGTCTTCCCCGTGCCCGGCGGCCCCTGGATGAAGAGATAGCTCGAATCCAGTCCTGCGGTCAGCGCTCGCTGGACGCCGAGATCGGTCGTCTGGATCTCCAATCCGGGCAGGTAGCCGGCGATGCGCGGCGGTGTGCGCGCGAGCATGTCAGCGAGGGCGCGATAGCGACCGTCATCGGCGAGCGTCGAAGCCGCAACCCGCGCCAGCGCATCCTGCTGCGCTTTCGTGTTGTAGGGCCCGCCCGGAACCAGCGCGCGGGGCAAAGCCGTGTTTTTCGCTGCCGCCCCACGCCGAAGCTGGAGCGTGCCCGCGCCTTCATCCAGCGCCACGATCGTTCCCGCGCTTTTCTTCGTGGCCGGATCCGTGGGTACGTCATCCTGCTTCAGCTTGTATTGCTGGGGTGGAAATCTGAGCGTGTGGATCATCGACTTCTTGTCCGACACGACTTCGCCCGTCGGCTCGAGGCCTGCGATCGATTCCGAATCTTCCAGGAGCTCCTCGTCGGTCATCTTTTCGCAGCGCTCGAAGAACCACCACCATGCGGGCCGCGCCTCGCGGCGGTGATATTCGAGGAGCTCGCCGGCGAGCCAGCGCGGAGAACCCGGCTCTTGGCCTTCGGTCAGCCGCCGGCGCAGCTCGGCGCGCTCGCCATCCTCGGCAGGCACTTCCTCGACCTTGCTTTCGCGAACCTCCGCCCAAGGCGCGTCGTGCGGATGCTTATCGGCCAGCCAGTCGCGTAGCGCCAGCGTGGCCCGGCAATCGTCCTCGTTGTAATCGGCGATCGCCGCAAGCTCGTTCGGGTCGCGCTGCTCCATCCACCGCTCGTACGCGAGGACCGCCCCAATCCCCTCGCGCACCTCCGCCTTGCGCACGTACGGCACGAGCGCTTCGACCTGCTTCAGCGAATAGCTTTCGACACCGGCGCGCAAGCTCTGGCGGACGACCGTATGCAGATTGACGAACACGCCGCGGCGCAATAGCTCGTCGACTTTATCCTCGCGCGTCGCGTACGTGCCCATCAATTGCTTCACCGCTGCGTTCTCGTACGTGCCGTAGTGGTACACGTGCATCCCCGAATCCGCGGCGAGCCGCGAATGTACGGCGTCGACGAACTGCTCGAACATCCGGCGTTCGTCCAGGCGATCATGCGCCCACATCGGCCGGTAGTCCCAGTTGCCATCGCCATCGCGCAGCAGCAAGCCAAACAGGAAATGCAAACCGCGAGCCGGTTCCCAGAACGGATCGCCTTCGATGTCGAAGATGATGTCCCCGGCCGAGGGTCGCGGCAGCAGAGCGAACCCGCGGCCCGCATCGGCATCGATCGCATGCCACGGCAGCCTGCCGGACTCGCGCCGCTCAAGCTGCAGCGCGGCTTGGTCGCGCAGAGTCGCGAGCGTGGTCCGCGCGACGTCCGCGACGCCTGTGGCAGACGGCGCGAGCGCGAGTGCCCGCAGCGTCGTCAAGTTAGCCGCGCGCAGCGCCTCGATCTCCGCACGCCGGGCTCCCGCGACGAGCACCAGGCTGTCCTCGGCGCGCCAAGCGTCGCGGCACACGCCATGGAACTCGCAGAGGCCGCACGCCTCGACCGGATGAGCCTCGGTGGTATCGCCTTCCGAGTCGACCGATGAGTGGAATCGCGCGCGGACACGCCGGTAGTACGCCGCGAAATCATCGTAGCGAAACGCGCGCTGCTCTCCCACGCCGAGGAACACATGGATGTGCTCCGGCCGCTCGCCCTGGATCGCCGCGATCCCGTCGCTGTAGAAGCAAAGCTGGAGCACGTACGTCGGCTTTTCGGCGCGGGCGAGCTTCGCATCGAGCGCTTCGTAGCGCCATGGACCGAGCCTCGAGTCGCCCTTCACTTTTAGCAGGAAGTCGGCGCGTCCCCGCCAGGGGCCATCGACGAACGTCGCCTGGAAGATGACGTCGGCGCCAAGGCGCATCGCGTCGATCGTTCGGGCAGCGGCAGCGTCGAAGTCCCAGTTCTCCATCGGGACCTCTACAACGTGCCGTCCTTCGGCATGCATCCGCATCAGCAGATCGGCTTCGTGCTGCATGCCCTTGTCCGCGAGAAGCTTGGCGCCTTCGTCGGAAACGTGCGGCTTCGCGCGCTGGCCGAGCGCGACCTGCCGCGCGAGCGTGGTGCGATGCTCGCATTCAACGTAGTCGTTGAGATCCGACGGCGAGAGAAGGAGGTGCCCGTTGCGGATTTGCATATCGAAGTCTAACGGCAATCGACGAGTTTGCGACCGGGAGGGAGCGTCCGCGTCGGGAGTGTCCGACGCACGGATCCGCACACGCCTTATGCGTCGCGTTCCGCAATTCCGCCATACTAAGGCAGCCCATGGCCTCGAAAAGGCATCTTGCTTTGGGTCCCGTCATCGTCGGGATCGCGTTTCTCGCCGCTGTCGCGCTGGCGCTTGTTTGGCGCTATACGCCGCTCGCCGCCATCGTCACGCCCGAAACGACGATCGCGTTCGCGGAATCCGTGTCCGGCTACTGGTGGGCACCCATCGCGCTGATCCTGTCCTACACGCCGGCGACGGTCGTGATGTTCCCGCGCTGGCTCATCACGCTCGCCGCGGTTGCCATCTTCGGACCTTGGCCGGCGTTCGCGTATGCAGAAGCCGGCGTGCTGCTCGCCGCGCTCTGCAGCTATGTCGCGGGCACGCTCGTCGGGATCGGTACCGTGAGACGAATGGCGGGGCCGCGTCTCAATCGCGTGAAGCGGCTATTGCGACGGCGCGGCGTCGTTGCGGTCACCGTCGTCCGCCTGGTGCCCGTGGCGCCCTTCATCGTGGTCAACGTCGTCATGGGCGCATTGCGCATTCCGCTGCATCACTTCCTCATCGGTACCATGCTTGGCATGCTTCCGGGCATGCTCGCGACAACCGTGCTCGGCGATCAATTGACCGATGCGCTTGCAGCACCTACGCGAGCAAACCTGTGGATCGCGGGCGCTGCCGTATCGGCGATCGCGATGATCGCCTTCGCTGGCCAGCGCTGGCTGCGGCACGCGGATGCCGGCGATCGGAGCCAACCGCATAAACGCTCTCGAGAACCCGACGGGTTCCCCTTGAAGCGGCTTGCAGGCGACGTCGGTGATAACGCGGACGCGGTGTCGTCACGCGCCGACACACCCGAAAATTCTCGTCGACGACGCGCCTAGTTCGCCAGAAGCCGTGTACCATTTCTGCCCTTCGCTTCGCGAACCGCGCGCATTGAACGCGAGCGCGCGCCGTCGCAGAGATGCCAATCGACGACTGGGCATGCAAGTTGCATCCGGCGGGTCTGGACAACCGACAGGAGAACTGGCTGTGATTCCTCGCAAACTGAAAGACTGGGCGCTTCTCGTTGGAATCACGGCATTATGGTGCACTTGGTTCGCCGTCGGACAGGTCCTCCGCGGGCTGGTATAGCATAAATTGCGCCGCCGCTTTAGCGGCGCACGCTGACGCTGCAGGGCACTTGCGAGTCGGTTGCGCGCTGCAGTAAATCCCCCACCGCAGTAAGGGCTGCCACGGCCGCCCTTACTGCCCTCAGGGCCAACCGCCTCACGCCGCCACGGTCCATGGGCGAGCGCCGGCGTTTGGGGTTGTCCTAGAGCCGAATTCGCTGCCCGGCGCGCGCAATTCGTTGCGCGATTACAGCGCTCGCGCCATGGCGCACGAAGAAACCGGCGCCTTATCTCAACTTGGCGCGCGATTTCGCCGAAAATATCCTCTTGCTGCCTGATGGCCGTCCTTGGGCATTCGTCGCCATTGGGCGTTTCACTTTCACGAAAGAGGCATGGAAGAGCAAACCGGCGCGAAACTGAAGCGCATCCTGCTGACGATCCCGTGGGCGATCGTGCGCTTCTTCGGGCGGCTTACGCGCGGCGTCCTCGCGACGGTCGGCGTCGTCGTGGCGCTCGTCATCCTCGGCTACGTGTACGCCGAGCAAATTTTCGAGGCGATCGACTTGCGCTACTCCTCGGAGGTAGACGAGCACCTCGACATCGACCGGTCGACGATCGCGCGGCTGCACGACCGCGCGTACTTCGCGCAGGAATCGACGCTTGTTACAGAGGATCTGAAGACGGTCGCGTGCATCTCGTCGCCCGAACACCGCATCCTGATCGACGAGGTCGAGGACGTTCCGCCGCTCTTCGTCAAGGCGATTCTCGCGTCCGAAGACAAGAACTTCTTCAAGCACGAGGGAATCGACAAGGGCGCGATCCTCCGAGCGCTCGTCAAGCACGCTCTGCAGGAGAGCAGGTCGGGCGCCTCGACACTTACCATGCAGATCGCGAAGCATCTGCGCGATGGGACGGGTCGCGCGTCGACCGAGAAGGAAAAAATCGGCGACATCGTCATGGCGCTGCGGATCGAGCGCGAGTTCACGCGCCAGGAACTGCTCGTCAAGTACGTGAACATGCCGTACTTCGGCCGCGGGCAGTACGGCATCGAGGCGGCCAGCCGCGCGTATTTCGGCAGGCCAGCGAAGGAGCTCTCGCTTTCCCAGGTTGCGTTCATCGTCGCGCTGATCAACAAGCCGGCATTGCCCGACCGCACGTTCGCGACGGATCCGGCGCTCAAGGCGCCCGAGCAGATTCGCGAGGCGAACTGGGGCGAACAGGTCCGGGGGACGATTCGCGTGCTCGACCTGATGCGCGATCAGGACGAGATCACGCCAGTGGAGTACGAGCGCGCCGCCAACTACGTGCAGACGTCGCTGCGCAGCGAAGTGCTGCCGAAGACCGCGGGCTGCGGAACGAACGACCACTTCCTCGAGCGCATCCGCATCCTCTACAAGGACCGGTTCCCGATCAACAAGGGCGGGCTCACGATCTCGATCACGCGCGACGACGCGCTGCAGGACGTTCTTGCGAAAGCGGTCGCCATGACGCTTGCCACGTATCTCGACCGGCATCCGGACGACACGGACAACAACCAGTTGCGCGCCGGCGCGTTCGCGGTCGAGTTCACTGGCAACGTGCTGGCGGAGGTCGGCAACGTCGACTTCAAGCACAAGTACGACGTCATCGCGACCGGGTGGCGGCAGCCGGGATCGACGTTCAAGATCTTCACATACGGCGGCATGGTCGAGCGGCTCGTGAAGGAGGCACAAGCCGCGGAGCCGAAGGCGTCGCCCGAAACAATCGCCGCCAGGGTCCTCGAGCGCTGTACCGTTCTCGATGCGCCGATCTTCGTCTCGCTGGGCCGCGGGCGCGGATCGAAGCAGATCTCGAACTTCTACTCGCGCTCCGAGCCGCAATACCGCGGCGAGATCAGCTGCAAGATCGCGCTGGGCGAGTCGCGCAACACGGCCGCGATGCGTGCGGGTGCGCGGGCCGGCATCAAGAACGTCATCGACCTCGCCTACCGGGTCGGGTTGCCGAAGGAGACGAAGCACATGCTGCAGCCGTACCCGACCACGGCGATCGGCGCCTCCGAGGTGAATCCGTTGTCGATGGCCTCAACAGCGGCATTCCTGAACGGCGGATTCCGCGTGACGCCGCGCTTCGCGAACGACGTCTGCCTCGCGGGCAAGTCGCTCCTCTACAAGGACGACGATCGCCACGCGAAGGCGTGCGATCTAAAAGGGGCCAATGCGCCTCCCGAGGAGCGCGTCATGCACCCTGCGGTGTCCGAAGCGATGACGGAACTCCTGAAGGCGCCGCTCGATATCGGGCCGACCGGAACCGCAGCGGCGCTGCGGTCGGGCGTCATCCCGGGCATCGACCCGTTAAGCGATGCGATCTGGAAGATGAAACCCGACGAGCGGAAGCAGAAATCGCTCGCGTTTCCCGTGAGCCAGGCCGGGGAGATCGCCGGCAAGACTGGCACGGCAACGAATGCGGACGGCAAGACGTCGGACGTCTGGCTGCTGCTGTTCATTCCAGGCCCGCCGGGCGAGCCGCAGAAAGGCATCGCGCTCGGCTTCTGGATGGGCAAGGATTCAAAGGATCACCCGCTTGGTGCGCGCGGCTCGACGGGTGGTCCCGGCTTCGCCGAGTCGGGTGGCCGCAACTGGGTTCACTCCGCCGCGACCGTACTCGCCTTCCTGCAAAAAGAGCGCGGGCTGCTTCAACCGGGGCACAAGTTCGAGGCGAGCGGAAGCTCCGGCACCGAGAAGTAAGCAATACCGTGCTCGCCTCGACTCGTCTACGATCGCTGCGCTTGGCAAGTCGTCGAGGTACGATTCGGGCTCTACAGCGGAGACAGGCCGCTCGGGCTCGACGTCGGTCGACTTGCTTACCCGCGATTCACCCATCACCGTCCGGGCGCCGACGTGCGCGCGTCGGCGTCCTGACGGGATTCGGTGGGCTCGTTCTTGTAGACGCCGCGAAAGTTGAGAAAGGCCAGCGCAACTTGCAACGCAACCAGCGCGTACGCGCTGGCGTGCCAGCCCCACACCACCCACATCACGTTGCTCACGAGGAAGCACCAGAACCCCGCGACCCGCCTGTGCCTGGATTGCGAGGCAATGAGCCAGGCCGCGAACACGGTGACGACCATTGCTGGCCATTGCAGTAGATCGACGTAGTCCATTGGGTTCCGACAGAAAACCGCTGCTCAACTCGCGCCCACCCTGGGCCATAGCCCCGGTGGCTCGAGGCCCAGCCGCTCGATGACTTGCGCGACCGATGCGCGCGCCTTCGCAAACAGCTCGGCATCATCCGCCTGCGTGGTACGGCCGCGGCGCAACACGACTCGTCCATTGACGAGGACGGTGTCGGCGCTGGGACCGTGGCCAACGGTGACGAGCTGATGCACCGGATCGATGGTCGGCATGAGCTCGGCCGCGTCGAGCGAGCGAATCACGATGTCGGCGCGCTTGCCCGGTGTGAGGCTGCCGATGAGATGCGACAGTCCAGCCGCCTTGGCTCCGCCCAACGTCATCATCTCGAACACATCTTCGGATACGGTCGTATGCCCTGCCCCGCCGGCGAGCTGCAGCGCCAGGAAACCCGCGTCGCCGGCCGAGCTCTGCCGCGCCGAATCGGTTCCGAGCGCAACGTTGACGCCGCGCTTTTTCATCTCCGGAATGCGCGTCGGCTGCCGCAGCGGCGTTCCACGCGACACATACGCAAGCGGGCACCATACGATCGACAATCCGGACTGGAAGACGATGTCGACCTCCTCGTCGCGAATCAGGTTCATGTGCACCCACGTCGTATTCGGCCCGAGCACGCCCAGCTTCTGCAGATGGACGAAGCGCGGCTCGCCCCAGTGACGCTCCATCGCCGCAGCGAGATCGAGATCGAATCCGATATGGGTGTTGAGGATGACACCCGCACGGTCGGCCGCTTCCTTCGCCGCGACAAAGAGCTCGTCGGACGCCGATCCTTCACCGTACAGCGCGACGTGACCGTGCGTGATGCCGTTGCGGTCGTCGTTGCGATGAAGCTGGCTGCCGAGCAGCTTCATGCAGCGGTCGCGATCCGCCGGCACGCGGGCGAACAACGTTTTGCTCGCGAGTCCCGGAATCGCCTGCATGACCTCCGTCGTGTCCCACAGATAAGGCTCGGCGAGCGTGCAGCGAATGCCGATCTTCTGCGTCGCGTCGACCACGGCATCCGGTTCGAACGCGCTGCCAGGCTCGACGAACGTCGTGATTCCGTGTCGCAGCATTTCCGTGGCAGCGAGTCCCGCCGCGGCATTCTCGTCTTCGGGAGTGAGCGTCGCTTTCCAGTCCGCGTAGTTCGGGCCGGTAGCGCTGCCCTTGCTCGCGTCGCCGCGAAAGAATCCGCGGCACGTCTGCGCGTTGACGTGCAGATGCGCATCGACGTATCCAGGATGGACGATCGCGCCCTTCGCATCGATGACTTCGGTCGCGCGCCAGTCGCGCAAGATCTCCGCCTCGGGCCCGACGGCCGCGATCGTGTGTCCGTTGATTGCAATCGCGCCGCGCGAAAGGATCATGCGACGAGCATCCATCGTCAGGAGGCAGCCGTCCTTGATGATGAGATCGCAGGCTTGCGGCTCTAAGTTAGGCATCGTTCAACTCTGCGCGGCGGAGGTAGGCCACCCGTCTGTGACGGGCGAAGCTCGCTATCCGTCTCAATTCGCTTTAAGCGCCGCAAGCGCCGCTTTGTTCCATGTTTCGAGCACGCTCATATCGATCTCGACTCCAAGGCCGGGACCCTCCGGAGGATACGAGAAACCGTTCTCGATCCTGAGCGGCTTGGTCAGCAGATCCTCCTGGTGATACAGCACTCCGCACGCGTCGCTGTCGGGGCCGAGATTGTTCATCGCGACGCCCAAATGGATCTGCGCCGCCGTCCCGATTCCGAATTCCGGCATGCTGCCGATCATGCACGGTATACCGGCGGCTTCGCACATCGCGAAGATCTTCGCCGCGTTTTGCAGTCCGCCCGCCTCGGTGACATAGACGTTTGCGATGTCGGCGGCGCCGCGACGGATCACGTCCATCGCCGAACGCGGATTGCGAATGCTCTCATCGGCCATCAGCGGAATGTCGATGCAGCGTCGCACCTCCGCCATTCCGTCGAGATCGTGGGCCGGCAGCGGCTGCTCGACCAGCTCGAGATTGCACTCCTCGATCGCCCGAATGACGGCAACCGCCTGCCGCGAAGTCGTCCATCCCATGTTGCCGTCGACGCGAAGCTTGACCTTGGGGCCGATCGCCTTGCGCACGGCTTTCACCCCCGCAATGTCGCGCGCGGAATCCTCACTCCCAACCTTCACCTTGATCGTGCGATGGCCCCACTTGACCCGCTCGTGCGCGAGCGCTGCCATGTCGTCGGGTGCGCCGAAAGGAATGGAATAGCTGAGCGGAATCCGATCGCGGACTTTGCCTCCAAGGAGGTTGTAAACTGGGGTGTCGAGCGCCTTGCCGACGATATCCCACAGCGCCATCTCGATCGCGGCCTTCGCCTCCTCGACGCCGTCGAGCGCGTCGTCCATCTTCTTCACGATTCGCGAGATGCGGAACGGGTCCTCGCCGATCACGGCCGGAACGAGTCCCTTCTCGAGATCGTGGCGCAGGAGCGCGCCGCGCCGCTTGAAGACGCTGTCGACTTCGCCCAAGCCAGTGATGCCGGCGTCGGTGTCGACGAACACGATCGTGTAGTCGGAGAAGGCCGCCGCCCCGAGCGCCGTTTTGACGACGCCGCCATAGGCACGGCGGCGCGGGACGAGGACGGGGACACATCGAACCTCGGTGATCTTCATGCGCGGGCCGTTGGAACCACTGCGTTGATTGACGGGGCGAGGGGAAGCCTCTATCGTTGGCCGATAGTCTAACTCTACTTTGCCGCTCCGCCACTCGCCAATCCGTCACTCGCAGCCGGACGATGCTTCGCTTCGACACGATCGTTGGTGATATCCCCTACCTGCTGCTCGGGATCCCATTGACGCTGGCGATCACGCTCGTCGCCTTCGTCGTCGGCATCCTCATCGCCCTTCCGATCGCCGTCATTCGCAGCGCCGCCGTGCCGGTGCTGAGCCGCGTCGTGCAGCTCCTGGTGGACTTCTTTCGCACCACGCCGCCGCTGATGCACATCGTCTGGGCTTATTACGCGCTGCCGCAGATCCTCGACATCAAGCTCGGCGCATTCACCGTCGTCGCAGGAGCGCTCGCCTGCAGCTCGGCCGCCCAGATGTCGGAGATCTTCCGCGGCGCGATCCTCGCGGTCCCGCGTGGTCAATGGGATGCGGGCCGCGTCGTCGGCCTGAGCTACGGGCAGCGCCTGTGGTGGGTGATCCTGCCGCAATCGTTGCGGCTCATCTACGCGCCGGCGTGCAACTCGCTCGTGAGCCTGCTCAAGCAATCCTCGCTCGCCGCGGTGATCGCGGTGCCGGAAGTCATGAACCGTGGATGGGTGCTGGCGGCGCAGAACTTCCGCCCGCTCGAAGTGCTGACGACGGTCGCGCTCATCTATTTCGTGCTGACCTGGCCGCTCGTACTGCTCGCATCGTGGCTGGAGAAGCGAAGCAGCTTCGCGTTCCGCAGCGATTGAGAACAAGAGGCGCCCGCACGACAATGGGTCGGGCGCCATCCGCAGCAGATGTTTCATCCTGAGGAGAACTTGAATGCGCAAAATCGCAATCGTCGGCATGTTGGCAAGCGCGCTGTGGTGCGCGTTTCCGCTCGTCGCGCAAGCCCAGAGCACAATCGATGAGATCAAGCAGCGCGGCGAGCTGCGGATCGCGGGCGTTCTATACCGGCCGCTGATCTCACCGCGGCCGAGCGGCGAATACGTCGGCATCGACGTCGAGATGATGAAGCTGATGGCGGCGGAGCTCGGCGTCAAGCTCAACATCGTCAATTCCGAATGGGCTACCGCCGTCGCCGGCATCGAGTCGAAGAAATGGGACATCGTGCCCGCCCTTTGCATCACCGACAAGCGCAAGGAGGTGATCGACTTCAGCGAAAGCTACATCACGATCGGCGCGACCTTGACCACGAGCGCCAACAATCCGAAAGGCCTCACCACCATCGCAGCGTTCAACCGGCCAGAGGTCGTCTTCGCCGTGCCGTCGGGCTCGTGGTCCGAATCCGTCGCGAGGGAAGTGGCCCCCCAAGCCACGATCAAGGGCTTCGGCCAGTCGACGTCCGCCGATCTGATCCAGGAAGTCGTCGCTGGACGTGCGGACGCCGTCGTCCTCGACACGCCGATCCAGACGACGGTCGCCCTCGAAGCGTTCGGCGACAAGATCCGCATCGTGCCGGGCCACAACAAGCCGCTGGAGGTGCGCGCCTGCAAGGTCGGGTACGGATACCGGAAAGGCGACACCAAGATGCGCGACTACGTCGACGGCTTCGTGGCCAAGATGCGCACCTCCGGCAAGCTCGACGCGCTCGTCACTCAGTACATGAAGCCCGACCAGATCAAGGCGGCGAACTGATCGGTACGCCGGGTGTCCTGTTCCGCAACGACGCTCGCAGCAGGACACCAGGGCGCGTAGCCGGTGGGCGACTTTCAGTGGGCGAGGATTCTCGCGTACTTCCCCGACCTCCTCCGCGGCGTCGGCGTCACGCTGCAGCTCGGCTTGATCAGTGCGAGTCTGGGCCTCGTGCTCGGGCTCGTCCTCGCCCTGATGAAATTCTCGAAGGTGCCGGTGCTGTATTGGCCGGCTTACGTCTATATCGAGTTCTTCAGGACCACGCCCCCGCTCGTCCAGATCGTCTGGCTCTACTACGGGTTGCCGCTCTTCACCGGCTATGACCTTGGCGCGTTCGGCGCGGCCGCGGTGGCGCTCGGCCTCAACATCGCGGCCTTCTACGCCGAAATCTATCGCGCCGGCATCGTCGGCGTCCATCGCACGCAATGGCAGGCGGCGCGCGTGCTCGGTCTCAATCTCAGGGATACGCTGCGTTACGTCGTGCTGCCGCAAGCGGTGCGCAACGTGTTGCCTCCGATGGGCACCACGACGATCTACCTGATCAAGGACACGGCGCTCGCTTCCGCGATCGGCACGCTCGAGTTGCTGCGAATCGGCCAGCTTATTGCCGTCGAAACATTCCGCCCGGTCGAGACGCTCACCATCGTTGCGCTCCTGTACTTCGTCGTCACCTATCCCGTCGCGCTGCTGATTGGAAGGCTGGAAGCACGCTTCAAGATCGCGCGGGTCGGGGCCGCATGAACGGCGACGCCCTCATCGTCGTGGAGCAGCTCACCAAGCGGTACGGAACCGCGACGGTTCTCAACGATGTCAATCTCAAATTGGGGCCAGGTCAAGTGTTGGTCGTGATCGGCCCGAGTGGCTCCGGCAAGAGCACGCTGCTGCGCTGCCTCGCGGCGCTCGAGCCCATTCAGCGCGGGACCATCCGGATCGATGGCACGCTTGCCGCCAAGGGCGACGAGGATTCCGGTGCCGGTCCCGACCGCGCGTCCCTCAAGACGTTGCGCGAGAAGGTCGGCATGGTGTTCCAGCAGTTCAACCTGTTCCCGCATCTGACAGTGCTGGAAAACATCACGCTCGCGCCGCGGCGCGTCCTCGGAATGGCGCCGGCGGAGGCGGAGAGTCTGGCGCTGGACCTCCTACGCCGGGTCGGCCTCGAGGATAAACGCGACGTGCATCCGGAGCGCCTGTCCGGCGGACAGCAGCAGCGCGCCGCGATCGCCCGCGCGCTCGCCATGCATCCGCGCGTGATGCTGTTCGACGAGGTGACGTCCGCACTCGACCCCGAACTCGTCGGTGAGGTCCTGCGCACGATGCGGGAGCTTGCCGAGCAGGGAATGACGATGCTGGTCGTCACCCACGAAATGGCCTTCGCCCGCGACGTGGCCGACGACGTCGTCTTCATGGACAACGGACAAATCATCGAGCGTTCGCCTCCGGCGCAGATCTTCGCGCAACCGAAGGAACCCCGAACGCGGGCATTTCTCGAGCGGCTGTTAGAACGCGAAGGCAGGAGAGACGGATGACGAAAATCATGGCGGCAGATAGAGCAGCGGCAAAGACAGGGGTGGAAACCGATTGGTCGCGGCTGCGGGCGCCGCAGCTCCGAGAGCTCGCGTCGAAAGACGCAGTCGTCATCGTGCCGATCGGATCCACCGAGCAGCATGGTCCGCATCTGCCGACGCAAGTGGATTGCCTGCTCGTCGGCGAGGTCGCCCGCCGCGCGGCCGCGCGCGCCTACGCGACCATTCCGACGCTTGTCACGCCGACGATATGGAGCGGCCTCGCCGAGCACCACATGAGCCTGGGCGCGACGCTGTCGGTCGACTTCCAGACGTTCTTCGCGCTGGTGCGCGGCATCTGCCGGTCACTCGTGCGCCATGGCTTCCGCAACGTGCTGCTGCTCAACGGGCACGGCGGCAACATTGCGGCCCTGACCGTCGCGGTCAACGAGCTCGCGGTCGAGCTCGACGCGCCAATCGCGACGGCGACCTACTTCATATTGGCGCAGCAGGAGATCGCGAACATTCTGGAAACACAGAAGCAGGTTCGCCACGCCTGCGAGGCGGAGACTTCGATGGTGCTCGCGCTTGCGCCAGAGCTCGTCGACATGTCGCTCGTCGAAGCAGCGGTCGGACCGACCAGTCGCGAAGTGCCGGAGGTCACCGGCACTGAAGCTTCGATCCGGTGGCGGTCTTTCAAGTCACGGACGTCGCACGGAGCGATCGGCGATCCGCGAACGGCGAGCGCGGCGAAGGGCGAGCAGCTGCTGGACGCTGCCGCCGATGCGGTGGTGCGGCTCGTCACCAACAAAGAATTCTGGACGCTGCCGGCGTGAGGGCTGTGCCAATGCGCCCCCGCCGCCTTGAACCGGTCAACTCACGGGCATGAGACGACCGCGCCTTCGTTGCCGTCGCCAGGCGGGATGCTCGCAAACGACACGCCCTTCGCCGCACTGAACACGCAGGACGTGGAAGTCCCGTAGAACTTCGGGCCGGCCATCCCCGGGCTGTTGGTGTAGCCCCACGAGTTCACCGAGATGATCGGACCGCTGCCGCCCGACAGCGGCTGCACCCACGGGCCGCCGGACGAGCCACCCGTGAGACCGCAGCTCGGCAGCCACCAGTTGATCGTCCCGTTGATCGTCGTCATGTCCTCGGCGCAATACATGAAATTCGGATCTTCGCTGTACGAATAGCCGAGCGCGGTGGTGAAGTCGGTGGTGTTGGTCGCGTCGTGGGCCGGTGCGCTGAAGCTCAACGCCAGGGAGCCTGTTGCCGCATCGAGCGCCTCGCCGACGCCTTGCTCGAACCCGGCCGTGTGCGCGCCTGTGTCGCTGACAACATAAAAGGCGTAGTCCCACGCATTGTTGTTCGGGAAGGTCGTCGCCGTGTAATTGACGTCGACGACGCCGAACGCCGGCGACCAGCAACCCTTCGGGTCGTTGCCGCAGTTGAGGTCGGTGCCCGTGCCGTTCGTGTCGGTCTGATCCGGGATGAACAGCACGTTGCGCGCGAAGGCCTTGCTGGCGTCGTCGTAGACGCAGTGCGCTGCGGTGAGTATCACCGACCTGCCCGAAGTGGCATCGGTAGCCACCGTACCCGAGCACACGTAGCCGCTCCATGTGCCCCTGCGCTTATCCAGCATCTCGAAGTACAACCGTCCCGCGGCGGACTGAACGGCCCCACCGGCGGTCCATTCGGAATTGGTGACGATGTCGCCGCCTCCGCCACCACCGCCAGCTGTGTTCACCTTGAACGCGGCCCATGCCGTCGTCGACGTGTTCCCGCCCTTGGCCGCGCTGTCCTTGGCAACGACCTGCCACGCCCAGTCACCGTCGGTGAAACCCTGCAGTCCCACGGTGAAGACGTTATTCGCGCCTCTGGCGGCCGAAAACGATTGCACGGTGCCGCCGTTCTTCTGCACTCTGAAGGTCACCGACTTGACGCCGCTCGTGTCCGTCACGGTTGCCTTGAACGTATAGCTGGAACCGATCGTCGCGTTGGCCGACGGGTCCATTCCGGAGATCGACGGCGCCGTGGCATCGCCGACGGGACCCGCTTTCGGCGCAGCTTGGCCGGACGTTTGCGCGGCCACGTCGTGGCCATGGGGCACGAGCGTGCCATCGCTCAAGCGGAGGTAGCCGTAGCCGCGCCCGTCAATGACCAGATCACGCGGAATCGCAGCGGCGCGACGCTCAGGCGTCCAGTGATCGAACACTGCTTTGCTCGCAGGATCGATTTTGCCGACTCCCTGCGCGGCGCCGACAAACGCGACAAGCGCGAGGCACGTCGTGGTGACGGTGTGGAAAAGGACTCTGGACGATCTGGTGGCCATGAAGAGCTTCCTCTGAAATGAAACAGCGCAGTGCGAGGTCAACCGTGCGGATGTCTGCAATCCGTACGCTACAGATGGTTGCGCCGCGCGCATCGAAACGATGCGTTTGCCGCCGCGGATGCAGATTCTAGGGCAACGACGACACCATCATCGACAGCGAGGCATTAACGGCGGAAAAGCACCGCTGGCCGGTTGCCGGACCGTCGCCGCCTTGCGCGGACCAATTGATGATGGACGCGAAACAGACCGGTTGGTCGCCGCTGAACAGCCCGCCTCGCGGGTGCACGTGTCGGGGACACGAGCAAACGACGGTGATCGATTTTATTGCGGACGTGGAGAAGGCGGTAGAGTGGGAGCCGTGAGGAGGAACCGTCAGGACGTGACCGTCGAGTGCCTGGATGGTGTCACCCCGCAGCCCTGGCGGTACCGAACATCGGACATCAAGCGGTCCAACTCCTTCTTGACCACCGCATAGCACTCGCAAGCGCCGGCTTCCAATCCGGAGCGCTCCGTCACCGAAATGTGGCCGCGGCGGTAGCTTATGAATCCCGCCCGCTGCAAATTTCCCGCGGCCTCGGTGATCGCTTCCCTCCGCACGCCGAGCATGCCTGCGATCAGGTCCTGGGTCATGACCAACTCGTTCGTCGGCAATCGATCGAGCGTCAACAAGAGCCAGCGACAGAGTTGCCGCTCGACTGAATGATGGCGGTTGCAGATCGCCGCCTGGCTCATCTGCGTGATCAGCGCCTGGGTGTAGCGCAGCAGCAGACGCTGCATCAAGCCACCGCGATCGAACTCCTGCATCAGTTGGCGCCGGTCCAGTCGGTACGCGTAGCCCGCGGACTGCACGACCGCGGAACTCGACGTGGTGTTCCCGCCCATGAACAGCGAAATGCCGACGACACCTTCCTTCCCGACTCCTGCCGATTCGGCCGACGCGCCGGATTCCGTGACGTTGTACAGGGATACAATCGCGGTCGTCGGGAAATACGCATGTTGCAACTGGCCGCCGGGCTCGTAGAGCATTTCGCCAAGCCGCAGCTCGACCGGCTGCAGATGCGCAGCCACACGTTCGAATTCCTCGGCCGGCAGCGCCGCTAGAATATAATTTTGACTCGGATCAGCGGATGACGACATGGCCGCGCTCTACGGCTTTACGGTGATTTCCACGCCGATCCCGCGGTATCCGATAAAGCGGCACAGCGGATTGAACATCGGCTCCCCGCTCACTTGAAACCGCTGTCGCGAACCATCGGCGCCGACGCGGTTGACGACGAAATCGAGGAATGGCTTCCGGGCGGCGATGATCGTCTGCAGCGATTCCCGATCCGACTCATCCCAGCCTGTCGCCTGGGCAACACTGGTTTCCCCGGTCGACGGGTCAACGCTAATACCGAGCATTTCCAGCGCCGGGCCCGAAACTTTGGTGAATGTGCCCGCGTCGTCCTGCTCCCAGTACCAGTCGGACGCAAGCTCCGTCAGCCGGTGATACCGGGCCTCGCTCGCGCGCAGCTCTGCGGTGCGGTCTTGTACGGTTTGTTCCAGAACCCGGTTGTAGCCTTCGAGTTTCCGGTAAAGCAGGCGCACCTCGAGCATGTTGTGGATGCGCGTCTTGACCTCGACGAGATCGAACGGCTTGCTGACGAAGTCCTTGGCGCCGGCTTGCAGCGCGCGCACCTTGTGGCCCGGCTCGGCCGTCATGACCAGAATCGGAAGGTAGCTCTCTGCATCCACTGACTTGAGCTCCTCCATGACTTGGAAGCCGTCCATGTCGGCCATCTGCAAGTCGAGCAGGATCAGGTCGTAACGATTCTCGCGATGCAGCGCGCAAACGTCGCGCGGGTTCGTCGTCGAGGCCACGCGCGTATAGCCGCCCTCACTCAGCAACTGTTCGAACAGGACGACATTGGATTCCTGGTCGTCGACGATCAGGATACTGGCGCCGAGAATATCCGTCGGACCGAGCATCATGCTTCTCCTGCCTGATCCGATGGGATCGATTGCGCCTTCGAATGCTTCAGCGCCACGTCGATCGTATCCATGAACTCGTCGATCCTGATCGGTTTGGTGAGATAACGGAAGAATCCTGCGTGCAGGCCCCTTGCAACATCGGCGGGGATCGCATTGGCACTGAGAGCAACGACGGGGATGTGGGCGGTCCTGAAGTCGTCCGCCAGGATTCGCAGCGCATCGATGCCGCTGATGTCGGGCAGGTTGATGTCCATCAGGATGACATCGGGCCGCGCGGCACGCGCGATTTCCAGACCGCGACTGCCGTCGCCCGCGGTCAAGAGACGAATATCGGGCCGTCGCCGGATGAGATCCTCGACCAGCATCAGCATCGCCGTATTGTCCTCGACGTAGAGCAGCGTGTGCAGGTGGTCCCCTTCGAGTTGCGTCGAGACCGGCGCTGGAGGTTTTGCCGACGGCGCCGTGAAGCGCTCGGGCTCGGGCACGAGGCCAAGCTCGATCCAGAACACGCTGCCACTGCCCACAACGCTCTCCACACCGATGAGGCCGCCCATCAACTCGATGAGTCGCTTGCAAACGACGAGGCCAATGCCGGTACCTTCCTCGATACTCCCCTCCCGGCCAAGCCGATTGAACGGCTGAAAAAGCTGCGTCAGCTTGTCGGGGCCCAATCCTTCGCCGGCATCGGCGACGGCGATGCGTATCCGTTTTGCGGAATCGGCGACAAAACCCACGGTCACGGTGCCGCCGGGCCGGTTGTATTTGATTGCGTTGGAAAGAAGGTTGATGATGATTTGCTTGAGCCGCGTCCGGTCGGCTTTGACGTAGTAAGAGGCGTCGACCGGGGAGAACGTAACATCGATCCCGCGCTTGTACGCCTGCGGCTCGATCATTGACTTGCATTCGCGCATGATCTCGGTAAGCGATATCGCCTCGAGCGACAGGGACAGCTTGCCCGATTCGATCAAAGCAAGATCGAGGACCTCGTTGATCAGCTCCAGGAGATACCAGCCGGCCTTCAGAATCTGGTCGATGCTCCGAACCTGCGCAGCGGTCGGCGAACCGGATTCCATCAGTTGGGCGAAACCGAGGATCGCCCCGAGCGGCGTGCGCAGCTCATGGCTCATGCTGGCGAGGAAATCCGACTTCGCGAGGTTTGCCTTTTCGGCGAGGATCATCGCCGACTTCAGCTCCAGCTCGAATTGTTTGCGCACCGAATTGTCGGTGCCGATCAACAGGTATCCGATGAGCTCACCGTCGTCGTCGCGCAGCGCCGTGATCGACACGACGGCCGGAAACCGGCTGCCGTCCTTCCGGATATAGGTCAATTCGTAGCTGTCTTCGAGGCCTCGCGAGGCCTTGAAAGCCAATGCCTCGAATCCCGGAGCGATGGTTGTGCCGAGCTCGAGGCTCAACGCCCGCGCTCGCTCGACGACCTCGAGGGGATCGTGGATGTCGCTGGGGGTGATCCTGTTCACGACTTCGGAGGCGACGTAGCCAAGCATGCGTTCGGCGCCCAGGTTGAACACCTGGATGATGCCCTGTTCGTCGGTCGCGATTATCGAGAATTTGGCGCTCGTAAGGATCGCGTTTTGCAGCGCGCCGGTCTTAAGCAGCGCGGCACGCCGCCGCTGCTCCGCTGCCACTTTCGCGAGGGCCACGCGGTCGGCGACGACTGATTCGGTTTCATTTCCCAAAGTGCTCATTCCGCGGGCAATTCGGCGACGGGCTGCCGCTGCTCGATAGCCTGCGCCGACTTCGCCGCAGCTTGAACCTCGTGTGCAGTTACGAGCTCGGGCTTCATCAGTTTTGGCTGCCTTTCCTGCCTCCAGTGTGCGCCATACGAGGTGGCGCTGTCCGATTTGATCATTCACAGCCAGGAGCAAACGTAGCTACTGGCCGTCGTCGCCCCCGGGCGCTCTCCGCAACGCCGAATCCGCGTGGCGCAATTCGCTTGCGGACAGGCGGACTCAACGATTTTCCGGCAAGTCAGCGTTACTTATCTTTCTGGACCTTGAGCTGGTTATGGACCGACTTGACGCCCTCGGTATTCTTTGCAATTGCAACGGCCTGGTTCACTTCGTCCCGACTGTTGGCGGTGCCGGTCATCCAGACGACGCCGTTCTTGTCGGTATCGACCTTGATGTGACCCACGCTCGCGAGGTGTTCCTCTGCCAGCTTCGCCTTAATCTTGACCGTGATGACGGAATCCTTGACGTAGGTTCCCGGCTTGGCCGTGTCAATGTCCGAATCGGCGGCAAAGACCGGAACCGATGCGAGCACCGATCCGAATACGAAAGTGCTTGTCGCAAGCTTGTAATTCATTGTTGACTCCTGGCAATGTCTCCGCCGTACTGCGCGGCATTACAGACGCCCCATGAGGAACAGGACGATGATGATTATCAGTCGCCTACTTGAGGCGCATGTCGTTCTTGACCGACCTCACGCCCTCGATGTTGCGAGCGACAGTCATTGCCGTCTTCTCGGCGGCGACCGAGCTCACGAATCCGCTCAACTGGACGGTGCCCTTGAATGTCTCCACATTGATTTCGGCTGACTTGAGCGTGGGTTCCTGCAAGATGGCTGCCTTGACTTTGCCGGTGATGACCGTGTCGTCGACGTATTCGCCCGTACCCTCCTGTTTCGCCGTCGAAGCACAGCCGAGGGCCGTCGCCATCAGGAGCGCGCCGGCGAGGGAAAGCAATTTGCGAGTGATGTTTCTCATTCTGTTTCCTTTGGGTGAATTGGTCCGCGTCGAAAAGCGAGGGCGGCCGTCAGACCTGCCTCGCCGACTCGATTGACTCTTTGTTGTTGGCCGCTTGCACTCGATTCGGCGCACTGCAGTCCAACCGGAGCCTGGTCCCTTCCTTTACCCCTGTATGCGTGCTGGGACACGTAGGGCAAGTTCACTTTGTCGCCGGGCACCAGACGCGAGCAGCGCACGCCTCTGCTCAATTTGACTAACTGCCTCGATGCGGGTATGGATGAGAGCAGGAATCCTCAAGCGAAGTAGTTGGTCCGTCGCATCCGCCCTTGGCGGCATCCTCCGGTCTTCGTCTCCCTTGATGTTCCGCGTTCGGGCACCGCCCGTCATTTCGACCATCACAGGAGCAGCAAAATGGGCACAGGTAGCGTCAAGTGGTTCAACGATGCCAAGGGTTTCGGCTTCATTACGCCGGACAACGGCGGCAAGGATCTATTCGCCCATTTCTCGGCGATCCAGGGCGACGGTCACAAATCGCTTCGCGAGAATCAGAAGGTGTCGTTCGACGTAACCACCGGCCCGAAGGGTGATCAGGCCGCCAATATCAAGGCGCTTGACTGACAGGAATCGATCGGCAGGCGGCAAGCCCCGGCAAAGCGGTGCCTTGCTGTCTATGCTCACGGACGGCGCGTGCAAAGCGCGCGTCCGATCATCCCTCGCTATGCGCAGAGTCCCGTGCCGATGACATCCGCCACGTGAAGCGTCGGTCGAGCGAAGGACGTCCGGCATGACATACTGCATAGGCGTGATGCTCGACAAGGGCATGATCCTGGCCGCGGATTCCCGCACCAACGCGGGCGTGGACAACATCGCCAAGTTCTGCAAGATGACGGTGTTCGAGCGTCGCGGCGACCGCGTCATCGTCTTGTTGAGCTCCGGAAACCTCGCTGGCACCCAGGCTGTGATCGGCGTTCTGAACCAGCGCTGTGCTACCGGCGAAGCGGACGCCACTCTGTGGGGCGCGCGGACGATGTTCGACGTCGCGAGGCTAGTCGCGGACGCGATGCGCGATATCGAGCGGCGCGACGGCCAGTATCTGCAAGAGAACGAAATCGGATTCAATGCTTCGTTCATCGTCGGCGGCCAGATCAACGGCGAGCCAATGCGGCTGTTCCGGATCTACGCCGAGGGCAATTTCATCGAAGCGGGTCTCGACACGCCCTACTTCCAGACCGGCGAAACCAAATACGGCAAGCCGATCATCGATCGAGTGATTACTCCTTCCACTCCCCTTGCCGACGCGACAAAGTGTGTCCTCGTGTCATTCGATTCGACCATGCGCAGCAACTTGTCGGTCGGCATGCCCATCGACTTGATATGTTACGAACGGGACAGCCTGGAAGTGCAGATGCGACGTCGATTCGACGATGGCGATGCCTATTTCACGTCCCTCAGCCGGGAATGGAGCGAAGGCGTGCGGCAGGTGTTTGGCGAGCTGACCGCGTTGCGCTGGTGATCGGTGAGCGACTTGGCAAATACGGGAGAACCATGATGCAGATCCGCGTCGGCTTCGAAATGATCTATGACTGCCCGCAGCCAACCCCGATGATCTTGAACCTCAACGTGCACTTCACGCGCGTATCCGATCTCGTGGGTCGTGACGATCTCGTGTTCGACCCGCCGGTCCCGAGCGCCGCCTATCGTGACAGCTTTGGCAACTGGTGCACTCGAATCGTTGCGCCGCAGGGTCGAATCAAGGTCTCGGCTGACGCGCTCGTGAATGATACGGGGGCACCCGACGTGGTCATGCCTCGAGCCAACCAGCTTGCCGTGCCCGACTTGCCCGAGGAAACGCTGCTTTTTCTGCTGGGAAGCCGGTACTGCGAAACCGATCGCCTGTCCGAAACAGCATGGAGTCTCTTCGGCGCGACGCCGACCGGATGGGGCCGCGTTCAGGCGATATGCGACTTTGTTCATCAGCACATCGCTTTCGGCTACGAGCATGCCAGGATGACGCGGACCGCGCTCGAGGCCTTTTACGACAAGACGGGCGTTTGTCGCGACTACGCGCACCTTGCCGTTGCCTTCTGCCGGTGCATGAATATCCCGGCGCGCTACTGCACCGGCTATCTTGGAGACATCGGTACGGCGCCGCCGTACGGACCGATGGACTTCTCCGCCTGGTTCGAGGCATTCCTCGACGGCCATTGGTACACGTTCGATGCCCGCAACAACACGCCGCGCATCGGGAGAGTGCTCATTGCGCGCGGCCGCGACGCATCCGACGTCGCGATCAGCAGTACATTTGGCCCCAACACGCTGACCAGCTTCAAAGTGTGGACCGACGAGGTGACTGCGGAGATGCCTCAGTGACGATGGACGCCCGTGTTCTGGAATCACTCCTTCGACAGTGACGACACGACCAGCGAGAGCGACTCGTTGATGGCCGAGAAGAATCGCGCGACGGTATCGGGATCGTCGCCGCTTTGCGCGTACCAATTGATGATGAATGCGAAATAGATCCATCGGTCGCCCGTGAAGAGCCCGCCCGCGATCGAGCGGGCGTGAAAACCGGGCATGTCGGCATTGCCGCTCTTCGCGTAGGCGCTGACGCCGCGCGGCAGCGGTACGAGATAGATGAAATCGCACAGGGTCAGCACGCGCCGAAACTCGTTCAGAGTTTCGGCATGCCGGAAGAACGCGCCCTGCAACGCGCGCGAATAATAGGAGACGAAATCGTCCGCCGAGGACGCGAGCGTCTGCACGTCGTTCAGCAGCGGATGCACGAGCGGACCGCGGACGAGCTCTACCACCTGCTCCCACGTCAGGTTCCTGTAGTCCGCTGCGCCAAAAAGGTAGCCGGTAAATGCGCGCGTGCTGTCCGGCACGAGCGTGCGCTTGAGGCCGGCGGAAGCGATCAAGCTGCGAACATTGGCCGCGCCTGCCACCTTGAACATCATGTCCGTGGCGGTATTGTCGCTGCGCGTGATCATCGCCTCCATGGCTGTGCGCTCGGACACGATGCCGGTGATATCGGGAGGGGTGAACGTCGGGCTGCCGAACGACCATACGGTCGAGTCGAGGGCGAGTTCCCTCTCTTCGAGTATCTCTGTGACGTTCGGCGCGTCCGCCTGCCGCAAGGCTTCGCAAAGGACGAACGTCTTGATCGCGCTCGCAACGAACAGACTCCGGTTCGAGTCGAGCTGCGCGACGAAGTCTTTCCTACCCTTGGCATCGGGCGCGAGGATCTTGAAAGCGGTGTCGCCGGGCAATCGCTTGAAACGAGAGTTGATCTGCTCGGGCGCGACGTTCTTGGCAGCCGCAGGCATGGCGGGGGCTGCAGCAAGGGTGCCGCTCGCAGCCGCCGTCTTCAGGAATTTTCGTCTCGAATCGTCCACGATTACCTCCGATTGGATGGCTCATCGCCCGAGGACGATCGATTCCGTCCCATGGGCTGCCAGGTTACGAAGCTGCCGATCTACGACGCCACCGCATAAACGAGGCTAATCAGCTCGCGGGCGATCGCCGTCGCCGGACCGTGTCCATCGACGGTGGGTGCGAGGTTCGTCCAGACGACCAACGTCACGTCGTTATCATGTCCCATGAACGAGTTGCAGCCGGGCAATTCGCGGGTGTGCCCGTACAGCGGCCCAAACGCGGCCAGGCGTCGGGATGCGATTTGCAACTAGAGCTTCGGCCGCGAAAGACACGACTTCCGTTTTAGATATGCGTACGCCGTTCGAACCCAGGTAAGTCGCCTCTCGGATGCCGGAGCACTTCTGCTTGGACTTGGGTGGAGTCTCGGGCCACTGGCATTTTGCGGCGAAGCGCTTCGCGCTGGCAAGCGAGCGCCCAACGGAGCCGCGAACGCAGAGCATGATCGTCCTCGAGCGCGAACGGGCGCGGCACGACTGTCTAAGCGCGGATCAGGATTTGCGCGGACGGCGGCACAGCGCCGATGGGCGCCGCTGCCACCCGATTGCTCACCCTCTGGAATGCGAGGTCTACGTGCGCGTTGCCGACGGCAATGTGCCGAATGGCGAGGTGGTCGATCTCGGGCGGCAATTCGGGACGATCGATTTGCACCACCCCGCTCAGTCCATCGATCGTGATGCCGAGGCACGCTTGCAGCATCATGAAGGCAGCTCCGGAAGACCATGCCTGCGGCAGGCAGGCGACCGGATAGCCGACGGGAGGCTCGCCGTTCCTGCGGACGAAACCACAGTACAACTCGGGCAACCTCATCTCAAAATGGACCGCCGCGCCGAACAATGCGCTCAACAGTTTCGCCGAAGCATGACGGTGACCGTAGGCGGCCATTCCAGCGGCGCAAACAGCCGTGTCGTGAGGCCAGACAGACCCGTTGTGGTACGACATGGGATTGAAGCGCGCCTGACCGTCCGCGAGCGTGCGGAGGCCCCAGCCATTGTTAAAGGCCGCCGACAACAGATGCTCGATGACGCGCGTCGCGCGTTGTGACGAGGGAAGGCCGCTATACAGCAGGTGTCCAGGGTTGGACGCACGCACGCGGCAGGGCTCGCCTGTTCCATCGATCGCAATCGCGTAGAAGCCCAGATCGGGCAGCCAGAAGCGTTTCTCGACTGCGGCGCGCAAGCGCTTCGCCCGCCGCCGCCATTCCTGTGCACGCGGACCTTCGCCGCGTCGCTCGGCGAGCCATGCCATCGCGTTCCGAGCGGCGTACACGTATCCCTGCACCTCGACCAGCGCAATTGGCGGCTTGGCCATCGTGCCGTCGGCGTGGAAAATGGAATCGGAGCTGTCTTTCCAACCCTGGTTGACGAGCCCGATGCTGCTCGCCCGCGCGTAGTCGACGAATCCGTCACCGTTCGAATCGGCTGTTCCGTCTATCCAGCGCATGGCCGCTTCGAGCGTCGGCCACAACTGCTCGACGAAGCCGAGGTCGCCGGTACGCCGCGCGTACGCGCCGGCAAGCAATACGTACAGCGGTGTTGTGTCGACGCCGCCGTAGTAGCGGCGGAACGGCACTTCGCCCGTTGCCGACAATTCCCCGCGCCGCGTCTCGTGCATGATTTTTCCGGGGGCCGCGTCGTCAAACGAGGACGTTTCCCGCGCCTGGTTTTCCGACAGGAACTGCAACACGCCACGCGCGAGCGATGGATCGAGCCAGAGCATCTGCAGCGCAGTGATGATTCCATCACGACCGAACGGCGTCGAAAACCACGGGATTCCCGCGAACGGATACGGTCCGCTCGGCAGCTCCGTCGTTAGCAAAGCGAGATCCGCCCGCGCCTTGTCAACCCAGGTGCGAAATGCTCCACGCGGACAATCGAGGTAGGCTCCTCGTCGACGCTTGCGTCGCATGGCCCGATGCGCGTTTGCGGCCGCGCGCCGATAGCGATCGTCGTCAGGAGCGGGCCCCGGCTCGGTGCCGACCTCGAGATACAGACGCAGCCTCGCACCACTGCGAAGCACGAGCCTCAGTTCGGCGGCTTCCTGCGACAAGCTGTCGGGCGGACACGAGAACGAGATCACGCACGCGCGCACGACGCCATCGCGGCCTTCATACGCGAGCGTGACACTCGCCGCGTCGATGCGCGGCGGCAGCAAGCGGCCGTGACTTTGCCGCACGTGTCCGCGAACCTCGAAAATGTCCGCGAAATCGGTCGCGAAGGCGAAGCGCAGCGGCGCCTGCACTTCGTAATCGCCATAGTTCGTCAGCGTCAGCCGCTCGTACAGGCGGCTGTCCCAGAGCAACCGGCTTCGCTCGATGTGAATGACGCCCTCCGGCGTCCGCTGCCCACCGAGCTCCGGCAACGGGCGATTCGTCACGTTGGCGCGAAAGTACACGTTGTCCTGGCTCAAGCCAGAGCTCAACAGCGAGGGCAATTTGCCCCCCACTGTCAGATTGAATCGCGACAGGAGGCGCGTGTCGTTGTGGAACAGACCGTCACCCTCGCCGGTGATGTCACCCAGCTCGTTGGCGACCAGGAACTCCTCGTCGTACTTAAGCGCGTATCGCCCCATCGACTGCGATGTCCGCGCGGCGTGAGGACATTTCTGCGACGCGTGATTTCCGCGGGGCGAGCAACGAATAGAGATCGAGATATTTCCTGGACATCGTGGCAACCGAGAACCGCCGCTCGAACGTCTCGCGAATGCGTTGCCGGTCGAGCTTGCCGATCCGTTTGACCGCCGACTGGGCTTCTGCCATGGAGCGAACGATGAATCCCGTAACTCCATCGTCGACGATTTCAGGCACCGACCCGGCATCCCACGCAATGACCGGCGTGCCGCAGGCCATCGCCTCGATCATTACCAGGCCAAAGGGCTCGGGCCAATCGATCGGAAAAACAAGCGCGGCAGCGCCTCCGAGGAGATCGTTCTTCGCCGCGTCGTCCACTTCACCGAGAAAGTCGACATGCGGCTGGTCGAGCAAACGCTCGATGGACTCATGGAAATACTTGAGATCTGCCGCATCGACTTTGGCGCCGATCCGAAGCGGAACTCCCGCGCGCCGCGCGAGCTCGATCGCGCGGTCGGGACGCTTTTCCGGGGAGATTCGCCCGACGAAAGCAAGATAGCCTTGATGCGACGAGCGATACTCGAACAGTTTCGGTGGGATTCCATGATGTACGGTCGCAAGCCAGTTCGCGGACGGGAGCGGCTTGCGCTGGCTGTCGGAAATCGAGACGAGCGGATATTCGTGCCAGCGGCGGTAGACGTCGGGAAGATCGGCAAGATCCAGGCGCCCGTGGAGTGTAGTCAGCGTGCGATCCGCGAGGGCCTCGAAGAACGGAAAATGCATCAGGTCGATGTGGAAATGAAGAATGTCGAACTCGCGCGCGCGCCGGCGCACTTCATGCAGCATGGCGAGATGGGCCGCGACGTCGGACTTGAGCGGCGACGGATCGAGCCGGATGGCGCGGTCCCGCACGGGGATCAGATCGGCTTTTGTCTGCGCGTCCGCGCTGGCGAAGAGCGTAACCTCATGGCCGAGCTCGACGAGGGAATCGGTCAAGTTGGCGACGACCCGTTCCGTGCCGCCGTACAGACGCGGCGGCACTGCTTCGGCCAAAGGGGCAATCTGAGCGATTCTCATGGCCTGTCCTTCGGGACGCGCCACAGCGCGCCAAACTCTTATCGGGAAGGACAGCTTATCGGGTGCGCACGACGGTCACCGTCGGTAGTTTCTGAATCTGCCGTAGGCCATATCTGCCACGAGCGCGACAAGCGCGAAGCGAGCGTGTTTGGATCGGTCGGCCGTGGACTGTTATTCATTCCGAACGGCGACCGTGCGGATTTGCTTCGCCGATTGAACCTGCTAGTTCATCTTGCGTCGTCGCGATGCGGCAAGGCCCGCGAGCCCGAGTCCAAGGAGCGCGAGCGTAGCCGGTTCGGGAACGGCTTGGATCGCCCGCGGCTCGCGGTAGATGAAATCATCCAATACGACCATATCCACGCCTTGTGCTGGGTTATCGTTGGGACCCAACGCCGCGGTTCCGGTCGTGATCCTCACACGGGCGATATGTTCCCCGGCGTCGGCGACCAATCCGAGAAACGATAGCGTTCGGTCAGGAAATGTCACGCCAGGAACGAACCCTGGCAGGACATTGATCACGCCGGTCAGGGAGTTGCCGTTGATGTCGAAGAACTGCAACGATGAGCTGGTGGCGAGGTCGACATCGGCGAAGACCGCGCCGAAGGCGTCGACGGTCGCCTGAATGCCTGTGCCGAACGTGTTTGTGGGGGCGGAGCCGGGGACGATGAATGTCACATCCATAATGTTGCTTCCGACGGGCGTGAAAATCCGCACCGGGCTGAAGGCACTGAAGGGCGTGTTCGCACCCACGTAGGTCGGATTGAGAGCGGCAAGCTCAGGCGCGTTCGCGGCGGAGTCGAGTGGGGTCTGCGAGAAGCCGGTCCCGGGAGTTGTGATGCCAGCGCCGCGATTGTTAAAGAACACGGTGAACGGTGTGCCGCCTGGCGACGACGTAGTGGCCCCACCGCCGTCCCAGTTGATCTCGCGACGGCCGCTGGTCAAGGGCCCCGCGGCGTTGCCGTTGTTCGGGTTGCCGACGGCGGCGCGGAACGCATCGACCGTAGGCTGGATCGAGGCCGTGGTCGTGTTTCCTCCCACGGAGAACGGGATGAAACCTGCCCTGCTCGTCTCGGGTGCCGCCACGGCGAGGGCTGCGATGATAAGCGCAGCCGCAGGGCGAGTCGGTGAATGCATGACTTTTGGCATGACTTACGCTCCCCTAAGAAAATAGTTGGCAATGTCCAGGCGTGAGCGATCACCCGGCGAATCGGCGGCCACCAGCAACCGCACGCCGAGGCAAGCACGATGTACACCACAAGCACAAGCTAATGAATTGATTGGCTCGAAACTCAGCGTCTCGCAATTTGTCCGCCAGTTTGTAAGATCCGGCGACACGATTGACCGTGAACTCTGGCGTGCCGACATTCTTTGGGTCGGCCCTCGTCGCTTGCGGGACGAACAAGGACGGCGATGTCAGAAGCTTGCGTGACCACCTCCGGAGAGGTGTGCCCGTACGTACTTATTATGGTGCGCTGGAGAGGCGTGCCGCCACTAAGATCTTTGGCAGAAATGCTGGCAAAAAAGCCGCCATTGGGACGTTGCTGGGAGTGAGACTGGGGGAGGACGGGATTCGAACCCGTCGCACGGCCAGGCTGCATGCGGCTTCGCGGGATTTCTTGACCAAAAACTGACCATTGGAAGGAGAAGAGTTTCCCGCGACTGTGGACGATAGCCGTTCGCCCTTGCGCATTGCGGACCCTCAGTCCGGGCCCAACGATGTACTGTACCCACGTCTGTCAGCCAAGCGTTGCCAGCAGCTTCATGAAGTTCCGCTTGGCCTTCCACTCCAGTCGCAGCTTGACGAGTTCCTGCTTGAAGACAACCTCCTCACCTCGGGCGACGTGCAGGTCCTGTATCGCCTTGACGATTGCGAATGCCTCGCCGTACTGTGCCCCGCGCGTTCCGGCATTCACCGCATGAGGCAGCAACTTCTTGTAGAGCATGATGGCCTCGTCCGGGTGGGTCTTGCCGCGCCTGGCCGCAACTTTCTCCCACAGCCGCAGGTCGACCGGACCCCCGCAAAACGTCTCCCACATTCTCTCGGTATCTTTCTCGCGCAGGTGAATGGCGACCAAGGCGCTGCGAAGAGGGGGTTGCCAGCTGGGGAGCCGCTTCGCTCCCGGCGCTTCCTCGACGCGAACCAGTTCCCACAAATGGGCCAGCGCCTTTGCTGCGAGGTCATCGGCATGCCCGATCAGCTTGGCAACGCTGACGAGCTCGAAGTACGCCTCGCTGCCGGGTTGTCGGACGAACCGCTGCCATGCGAGCGACTCCACGCGCGCGGCATCGCCGCGGCGAAGATTCTCCGTGATGCAGAACTTCACCAGATCGTCGAGCCGCTCGTCGGGAAACGCCGCGATCCCGTTCTCGGCCCATTTGAGCGCATCGTCGTGGCGACCATGGTGTTGGAGGAGCCCGGCCACCTCCAGAAAGGCGTGCGGGCTCGAGACATTCCGCGACTTGACCGTGACCAAACCGTCGACGTCTCCCGACGAGGCAGCGAGTTCTTCCATCGCGTGCTCGATCCGATAACGGTCGCTGTCGAAATGGGTTCGAAACGCTTCCGGGCCGAGCGCCGGGAGTTTCTTCCAGGCGGCTTCCACCAATTGCCGATACCGCGCGAGCCCGGGGCCGCCCAAGGCGTCCGCATAGCCTGCAAGCACGCTGTGGAAAGTGTCCCAGTCACCGTTGGTCTGGAACCGGAACAGTCGTTCGGCCAACGCCACCGGGTCGGGCCCGAGGTGGTTGCATGCCCGCTCGTGGACCTCACGCAGTTGCATGATGACGGGCATCACCTCGCCGTTGGAATCGTCGACCTGCCCCAATGCATCCTCGGCCTGCGCGATGGCATCCTCGATCAACTCGACCAATTTCGGATTTCCGTCGCCGATTCGCTCGTCGAGGATCTGCGCCAAATCGACAAGTCGATTCGCGTAATCGCGAGATCCGCGCCAATCGACGAAGTGGGAGACTTTAGTGGCCTGGCGAACGACGGACTTGAGTGCCGCAATGTCACTCCCGGCGCCGGCCTTCGCGGAAAACAGCAGCTTGTCGCGAATGCCCGCGTCCCGGTCCGCGGCTTCCATCAGCCACTCGCGCAGTGCGCGCGCGCTCAGAGTTTCCAGGTATTCCCGAATCTGCTCCGCACGGGTCTTGCGCCTCTTCCGCGGCTTGACAGACTCCTTCTCACTCGGCTCGAAGGCTTCCTCTCCGGTGTTCTCGAGCCAGGATAGCGCCACGGCCACCGCGTGCTTACAGAACGTTCCTTCGTCGCCGACCGGGCAATCGCACTCGTAATCGAGTTCTCCGTCCGGTGCGGCAGCGAGCCGCACGCGATAGCGCTGCGTGCCTTGCACGCTGGCGCGAGCCTCGTACTCATCGGCTTCGAGCAATCCAACCGCGCCGCCGTGGAAATAGGCCATGCCGCGCGCGAACGTCCGCACGTCGGCCAACGCCTGAATAGCTTGGAGTGTAAGAACGTCAATAAGACCAGACGACATGCAGAACTACGCGGCTGCGATTTCCCACTACAACAGGAGCGCCTCTGCCAGCGACCGTGACGAGTGAATGGTCACGCCATGAATCGTCCGGCCGTACAAGGCACCGAAATGCGTGCGATCGCCCGTGACCAGGGCGCCACAGCTCTGGCGGATGGCCGCCTCCAGTACGGGCCGATCCTTTGCCGGCAACGGCAACGACGCTTCGAGCGCAGCGTCACTTCGCTGCGCACCTGCCGTCTTCATGCGCGGCAGCATCCTCTCGAGAGCGACAACACGATCCGGCGCTTTGGCAGCGAGGTTGCGGCGCGCCTCCTCGATCACGTAACCGTCCACGCAACACTCGTGGCCGGACTTCTCGAGCAGCATCAGCAGCTGGCGGACCGCGCCGTCGGACTTCGCCGCCGAAAAGAGCACGTTGGCATCGAGAAAGATGCGCATCCGCCTGCGCTCATCGGGCGGATTTCTTAGGACGGCTGCGGTGACTCAGGACTTTCGCCACTTCGGCCTCGGCCTCATCGAATTCGCGGATTCGCTTCTCGCTGTACATCTCGACCGGCAACGTCACCGCAGGACGCAGCAGCAACCCCTCCGGCGTCGTCTCGGCGATGAGCTGATCATCGGCCCTGAGGCCCAACGCGCGGCGAAGCTTCGCGGGGAGCGTCACCACGCCACGGTTCGTGAGGGTGAGAGTGGCTTTCATGATTGCAGTTTAGCCGAATTACTGCAATTCTGCAAGCTGGCGACTTCGGCATGCGGCCGTTTAGGCACGCGTTGTCAGTCGTCGAGTGATGGTATCGCTGGGGGATTTTGGGGCGACCGCCGGGGCGGTACGAGGTGGCGGCCTACCACCACAAAACGCTGACTAATATTTGGGCAACCTGATGACAAAGAACTGACCAAAAACAATACGGAAGCAGCAAAAGCTACGTTCAAAAAGAAGTGCAATCCTTATGAAATCCAAACTAGTTAATGTCACATATGTTATTGTTTTATAGATATAATTGCGGGATGGCTGGATTCGAACACGTC
>Ga0207691_10000511_pt1 | contig 38559 bp, 34 predicted proteins | sample KBSM13metaG_FD_184327 | JGI IMG/M metagenome (GOLD analysis project Ga0207691, IMG submission 184327) | Miscanthus rhizosphere microbial communities from Kellogg Biological Station, Michigan, USA - KBS M1-3 metaG (SPAdes) (version 2) | ecosystem: Host-associated > Plants > Roots > Rhizosphere >...
GCTGACACGGGAACAGCGCAAGGCCGAGACGGTGGAGGCGCGCAAGAAAGGCGAGCTCGTTCCCGCCGGCGGGGGAAGCCCGGCCCCGAAGCAGTAGCGTTCGAACAAGACTCAATTCGCCGATGGCAAGCTGACCCGAGAAGCCTTCGAGGGCGAACTGGACGGCGACGCCTACCACCAGATGGTGAACGAGGCGCAGCGACAGATGGCTCGCTCGCTGTCGTGGTTCCTGCCCTAGATGCCTCGCCTGCGTTCCGATCGGGATTGATCGGGCAGGGTGCGGATACCGACAGATACCGACCCGCCGCGAAGAAACAAAGCGCCTAGATCGACGACCTAAGCGCTTGAAATTCCTGGCTCCTCGACCTGGGCTCGAACCAGGGACCTACGGATTAACAGTCCGCGGCTCGTTGTGGGAGCAGTCCCTGTGCCGTAATCACGCCTTGTTGTGGATGGAATCTGTCGCTGAGCTTTGTGCCCAAGTTAAGTTCGCGAGGAAAAGACCGGTGAACATCGGCGCGTTGGCTCGCCTGTCGATTTCGTTTCGACCAGTTGCTCTGCGACGAAGGCGCCCATCGCTAAAGCCGCGTTCCATCAGTAGGCCGTCTTAAGTTTTTCCTCCGCGTAGAGAGAAAGCTCGACCATGCGCTCGAGCAACTGCTCTGCGGACATTCCGGCAAAGTTCTTCAGCACCAGCTCCTTGACGTACAGCCGCACCAAATATCGCAGCTGCAGAGCCCGTGTCCTGGTCGCGAAAACGAAGTCGCGGTGTCCGTTGTTGACGACGATGACATTGCGCTCGGTATCGAATCTGGAGCGCCACAGTTCGCCGGCGGCCCGCTCGAATGTGTACCCGGGGAGGCCGCGCTTGTTAACCACAGCCGAGCCCGCCGAGGCGTCGAGGCTGTCGGTGACCGTCACCAAGGCCTCGGCGCAGCATGCGACCTCGCCCTGGGTCACGGTCACGCGCAGTCGCACGAGGCCTGGCTCTGCGCCCGCGGTGAACACGACTTCCTGATCGACCGTGTTGTCGACTGATTTTCCTTCGCCTTCGACGATCTCCCAGCCGAAGGCCAGTTCGTCCGTGACGCGCCGGCGCGAGCGATCGCGCGGCAACGCCCGGAATCGTCGCTGCTCATTGACCGGCACCGTGGTCGCCGCCGGCGAGATGACCACGGCATAGAGAGGGCCCGCATAGTCGAAGAAGTGGCGTTGGCTCTCATGGCCGGAGGCCGGCTCGGCGACGCCGAGGTCGTTGGTCTCGTCCTGTGCTGCTGAGCCGCCTGTGCGGAGCTCAACCCCGCTGCCGTCAGTACTCCGTCCGATTCCGGAGCGTGCCTGGACCTCGAACCAGTCGTACTCCTCGGGCGGCAACGCCAGCAGCGCTTCCCGGAATGCCCGCTGGATCGCGCGCAGAGCTTGCTGGCTGGCCTGCTCGTCTTCAGCCTTTTTCTGGGCCTCGATGAGCGCGTTGATGCTTGTCTCAAGCGGCTTCAGCGCCTTCAGCAAGGCGGCGTAGCGCTCGTCGTGGATGATCCCGCTTCTGGTTCCCGGCGTCAGGTTGAGGAACGGCGCGTCGATCAGCCCCTGCAGGTGTGGCGACGACCAAGGTGCGTCCTCGAGTCCCGGCAGTCTTGCAAGATGCTCGACGACGCGTGTCCCTGAGCGGGTCAGCGCCACCAGGCCGGGTTGCCCAGGTTGCGCCAGGTAGAGTTCGGCGTAGGCCTCGCCGTACGGTGTGCGGATCGGCGGAAGCTGGTGCAGCAGCCTGCCCTCGAACGCGCGCGGCTCGACTTCGTACTGCTTACGGGCGAGCTTGTCGATGACACGTACGCGCACCCCCGACGTGCGGAGCCGGTCGCGAAGCTCGGAGGCAAGGAACCACTGGATCTTCTCGCCGCTCAGGCTGCGTATGCCCTCGAGAAGGGGGCTGATCTTGAGCTCGGTGCCACCTTCCGCGAAGAGGACTCGGCGTTGCGTGACCTTGTAGCGCGAGTCCCCCTTGCTCATCGCCATCTGATAAGCACGCTGGTCGGCACCGGCAGACGTCATCGTCAAGGTGTTGCCGACGGTCCAGAAGCTCAGGAGCCCGATGCCGAACTCGCCTTGCAGTCCGCTGCCGTGGCCCTCCGTCTTCAGTCGGCGCTTGACCGAGTCGCAAATGTGCGTGGCGACATACTTGAAGTTCGGCAGACCTTCGTTGTCGCGCGGAATGCCGTCGCCGTCATCCTTGATCGAGAGGTAGTGCGCGCCGCCTTCCCGGCCGCGCGTGACGACGACGGAACTGGCGTGGGCGTCGATGCTGTTTTCCACGAACTCGGCGATCGCCTTGAGCGGGTTGCTCTGCGAGAGCGCGATGATGCGAATGGCATTCCAGTCGTCGCCGATCCTGAGTTTGCCGCCCTCAGCGGGTTTGCTCGGGTGGACTGAATGCGAGTCAGGCATCAAAGGCCGGAAGACGTTGAGCGTCGATGAGGAACGAGCACCAGGCGCGCCCGCCGAGTGGGTTTCGGAGAGGACCGGGGCAGGCGCGGACAGCTCAATAGTAGGGGCTGCAGATCGCGCACATGAAGCTTTGCGCGAGTCGACCGCGTTCTGGCTGGTGGCGTACCCGAGCCAGGGCCGCGAGATGCTGTTCGGTGTCCACACGTCATGCCCGTGTCCCACCCCGAGGGGACGTTGCAGAAGTCGGGGTCGTAGAGGTAGTGCGCGCACATCACGGCGAAGCGCGCGTTGACGGTTGAAAAAAATGTGCAGGACAGCCGTTGGCGCGTCTGGATTCGGTCACGAGGGCCGAGGCGCGGCTCTCGGGCGGCTAGAGCCTGCGCGGCATCAACGACCTCGTCATCGGGCCACGCAGACCACACTTCGGCGCTCCACGATATCGCGAGCGGAACGGCAGTCGTCCTCTGGGGTGATGGTGTCCACCGGGCTGGGTTCGACGGCCTGGCCGAAGAGCGTCGTGACGGGTGGGATCGCGTTGGCCAGGGCTGTCCACGGACTGCCGGTACAGCAGATCTATCAGCCCATCGCGTGGGATGCAAAGCAATTGACATTGGCGAGCCGTTTCCGGTCCGAACCCCGCAGGCGACGCTCGTATATGCAGAGCCCTTAACGCTCCGCTCGCGCGTGCCCGACGCGGCGTCATTTTCTCCGACGGAATGGAAGCCGACTTCCTGCGTTTTCATGCGGGCATGGAGGCCCTCATTGGCATCGCCGAAGTCCCAGGCCGACTCGTGGTGTGAAGCGCCGTTCTGCCTCTATTGAACTTGCGTTCGAGGCGTCGATAAGTGCCTGCGCAGAGAAGAGGCAGTTTGCTGTTCCCGGCATTGGCAGGCCCGCCACTGCAATGACGAGAGCGGTCACCCTTCGCCATGCCTTGTACAATTCGAACTTCTGCTCGTGAGACCAGCCGGATTCTCGCGCTCGTGACTTTTACGCATCGCGGCGGGCTGGCCGCCGATAAGCAGCGCGGTCGTCTTCCCGCCCTAACTTGCGGCCCACATGAGCATCGTGCGAAGGTCAAATCGCAAGATGGGCCGCATGGGCCGCAAATGCGGCCCAAAAAGCGGAGGGCCCGCTCACTGGCGGGCCCTTGAATTCATTGGTGCCGGTGAGAAGAGTCGAACTCCCGACCTTCGCATTACGAATGCGCTGCTCTACCAACTGAGCTACACCGGCGTCGACCGATGGCAATGCTGCCGTCGGGCGAAGTTGCGATTTTAGCGCATTCGAGTGCTGCTTCGACCGCATCCGCGGCGGGTCGAACGGGCATGTCGATTGTCGAACGCCACTGCCGTGCTGCTACTTCAGCTCGAACGGCCCGAGCTTCTTCGGTACCGGCACGTTGCGTAGCGTCACGTAGACCGGCAGCCCGTCGACATAGGTCGGATGGTCCTCGCCCTGGATCAGCGGCTTCAGGTAGCGCTTGCAGCGCGCGGTGATGCCGAAACCGTCTTCGGTGATGAAGTCGCGCGGCATGAACTTCTCGACGTTGGCGACGTCGGCGAGTGCCGCGGTGCCGATCCGATAGGCGTACGGCGAGTCGGAGATCCGCTCGACCGTCGGCATCACCGCGTTCTGGCCATCGAGCGCGAGCTCGACCGCTTTCTGGCCGAGCTCGTAGGCCTGTTGCACGTCGGTCTTCGAGGCGATATGGCGCGCGGCCCGTTGCAGGTAGTCGGCGACCGCCCAGTGGAACTTGTAGCCGAGGGCGTCCTTGACCATGTTGGCGACGACCGGTGCGGCGCCGCCGAGCTGCGCATGGCCGAACGCGTCGCGCGTGCCCTGCTCGGCGAGGAAGGTGCCGTCCGGGTGGTGGCAGCCCTCGGAGACGACCACCGTGCAGTAGCCGTGCTCGCGGACCAGCGCGTCGACGCGGGCAATGAAGCGCGCTTGGTCGAACTCGATCTCCGGGAACAGGATCACGACCGGAATGCCGTGGTCCTCGATCAGCCCGCCAGCGGCTGCGATCCAGCCCGCGTGGCGGCCCATCACCTCGAGCACGAAGACCTTCGTCGACGTGCGCGCCATCGAGCGCACATCGAACGACGCCTCGAGCGCCGACACCGCCACGTACTTCGCGACCGAGCCGAAGCCGGGGCAGCAGTCGGTGATCGGCAGGTCGTTGTCGACCGTCTTCGGCACGTGGATCGCCTGCAGCGGATAATCCATCGACGCCGACAGTTGGCTGACCTTGTAGCAGGTGTCGGCCGAATCGCCGCCACCGTTGTAGAAGAACCAGGCGATGTCGTGCGCCTTGAAGACCTCGATCAGGCGCTCGTATTCGCGCCGGTTGGCGTCGAGCGACTTCAGCTTGAAGCGGCACGAGCCGAATGCGCCCGAAGGCGTCGAGCGCAGACCGGCGATCGCCTCGGCCGACTCTTGCGAGGTGTCGATCAGGTCCTCGGTGAGCGCGCCGATGATGCCGTTGCGGCCGGCGAAGACGGTGCCGATCCGGTTGGCATGGCGGCGTGCGGTCTGGATCACGCCGCAGGCCGACGCGTTGATGACGGCGGTGACGCCGCCCGACTGGGCATAGAAGGCGTTCCGGGTGTTCATTCGATCATCTCCTTGAAGTTCAGCAGCCGAGCAAGGCGCGCGTCACGATCTCGCGCACGTCGCTCGACAGGTCAGGGCGCGCCGCGACCCGGTTGATCGCGTCGCGCGCGCCGGCACGATACGGCTCCGCCAGCTTGGTCCAGCGATCCATCACGCGCGCGATGCGCGCCGCCATCTGCGGGTTGGGGCCGTCGAGCTCGAGGACGCGATCGGCCCAGAACTGGTAGCCGCCGGCATCGGCCCGGTGGAACGCCGCCGGGTTGCTCATGCAGAACGCGCCGACCATGCTGCGGGCCCGGTTCGGGTTGCTCAACGTGAACGCCGGATGCCGAAGCAGCGCCTTGACGCGCTCGAAGACCTGGCCGTTGCGCTCGGGTGCGGTGGCCTGGAACGAGAACCACTTGTCGATCACCAGCGGGTGGTCGCGGTAGCGCTCGAAGAAGCGCTCGAGGGCCGGCTCTGCCAGTTCGGAATGGGAGCCGATGAGCGCCGCCAGCGCGCCTTGCGCGTCCGTCATGTGGACGGCGTCTTTGAAGCGCTGGTAAGCCCGGCCGGGCCAGACCGCATCAGCACGCGCGCTGGCGTCGAGGCAAAGCATCGAGAGCGCCAAGTTGGCGAGCGAACGACGACCCGATGACACCGCGTCGGCCGAGTACGGCCCAACGACCTGGTGCGTCTCGAAGGCCCAGGCCCAGTCGTCGCGCAGCGCGGTCGCCAGCTGGCGCTTCAGCGCTTCGCGCGCCATGTGGATGCGCAACGGGTCGCTGGCATCGAGCTGCTCGGCGACGTAGCCTTCGCTCGGCAAGGTCAGCACCAGTTCCTTGAACGCGGCATCGAGCGACGGATCGCGCAGCACGCCCCGCATCGCCGCGACGAAACCGTCGTCGAGCGCGACGGTCTCTTCGCCCCGCACCGCTTCGATCAGTCGCCCGAGCGCCAGGCGCTGAGCCGCTTCCCACCGGTTGAACGGATCGGGATCGTGCGAGAGCAGGACGAGCAGGTCGGCGTCGGTCAGCCCGTCGACCAAGGTCACCGGCGCCGAGAAGCCGCGCAGCAGCGACGGCACCGGCTCGACGTCGACGTTGACAAAGGTGACGAAGGTGCGCGGCTGGTCGACGACCAGCAGGCGCTCGGTCCGATCGGTGCTCGGCTCATCCTCGAGCTGCACCGGCAGCGACCGGCCGTCGCGCCCGAGCAGGCCGAGCAGGACCGGGATCACGCAGGGTTCCTGCGCGCCCGGCACGTTCGCGCCGGCCTGCTCGAGGCTCAGCGTGTAGGTGCGCGACGGCGCGTCATAGCGGCCGCGGGCGGTGAGGCACGGCGTGCCGGCCTGGCCGTACCAGCGCTTGAACGCATCGAGCCGCGTCGCCAGCTCGCTGCCCGGGTTCGCGTCGGCGATCGCCTGTGCGAAGTCGTCGCAGGTGACGGCCTGGCCGTCGTGGCGTTCGAAGTAGAGCGCCATCCCGCGCCGGAAGCCTTCGCGGCCGATCAGCGTCTGCATCATCCGCACGACCTCGGCACCCTTTTCGTAGACGGTCGCGGTGTAGAAGTTGTTGATCTGCACGTAGCTGTCGGGCCGCACCGGATGCGCCATCGGGCCGGCGTCCTCGGGAAACTGCACCTGGCGGAGCATCCGCACGTCCTCGATCCGCTTGACGGCGCGCGCGGTCGGGCTCGCGCCCATGTCCATGCTGAACTCTTGATCGCGAAAGACGGTGAGGCCTTCCTTCAAGCTCAGCTGGAACCAGTCGCGGCAGGTGATCCGGTTGCCGGTCCAGTTGTGGAAGTACTCGTGGCCGACCACCGATTCGATCGCGCTGTAGTCGGCATCGGTCGCCGTCGCCGGATTGGCCAGCACGTACTTGGTATTGAAGATGTTGAGGCCCTTGTTCTCCATGGCCCCGGTGTTGAAGTCGCCGACCGCGACGATCATGAAGCGCTCGAGGTCGAGGGCAAGCCCGAAGCGCGCCTCGTCCCAGACCACCGCCGCGACCAGCGAGTTCATCGCGTGCTCGGTCTTGTCGAGATCGCCGCGTCGCACGTAGACCTGCAGCAGATGGTTCTTGCCGGCGCGCGTGCGGATGTGCTGCTCGCGCGCGACCAGGTCGGCGGCAACCAGGGCGAACAGGTAGCTCGGCTTCGGAAACGGGTCGTGCCACTTGGCGACGTGGCGGCCATTCTCAAGATCACGCTGCTCGACCAGGTTGCCGTTCGACAGCAGCACCGGATAGGCCGCCTTCAATGCACGCAGGGTCACCGTGTAGACCGCCATCACGTCGGGCCGGTCGAGAAAGTACGTGATGCGCCGGAAGCCCTGCGCCTCGCATTGTGTGAAGAAGCCGCCACCCGAGGTGTAGAGACCGGACAGCGCGGTGTTCTTGTCGGGCGCGCAGGTGTTGCGCACCTCGAGCGTGAACGCCGCGGCATCCGGCGTGTCGATCACCAGCAGGCCGTCCTCGTGCCGAAACGACACCGATTCGCCGTCGATCAGCACGCGCGTCAGGTTCAGCGCCTCGCCGTGCAGCCGCAGTGGCTGGCGCGCCACGTCGGCGTTGCGCTCGACCTGCATCCGGTTGATGACCATCGTCTTCGCCGGATCGAGGTCGAAGGTCAGGTCGACCGCGCGAATCCAGTAGTCCGGCGGCGCATAGTCTTCGCGGCGGATCACGGGGGCGGTGGCTTCGCGCATGCTGTCTCGATTCGTTATGGGCGGGAGCGGGGGGACGTGTCGCGGCGGCCCGTTTCCCGATTGTCGGCGTCGGCCCGGACGGGTCAGACGCCCTGCTTCAGGCTCGCCTCGATGAAGGGATCGAGGTCGCCGTCGAGGACGCGCTGCGTGTTGCTGATCTCGACGTTGGTGCGCAGGTCCTTGATGCGGCTCTGGTCGAGCACGTAGCTGCGGATCTGGTGGCCCCAGCCGACATCGGTCTTGGTGTCCTCGAGCTTCTGCTGCGCCGCCATCCGGATCCGCATCTCGTGCTCGTACAAGCGCGAGCGCAGCATCTGCCAGGCCTCGTCGCGATTGCGGTGCTGCGAGCGGTCGTTCTGGCACTGCACGACGATCCCGGTCGGGATGTGCGTGAGGCGCACCGCCGAATCGGTCTTGTTGATGTGCTGGCCGCCGGCGCCGCTGGCGCGGAAGGTGTCGGTCCGCACGTCGGCCGGGTTGATGTCGATCTCGATCGAGTCGTCGACCTCGGGGTAGACGAACAAGCTCGCGAAGCTGGTGTGGCGGCCGCCGGCCGAGTCGAACGGGCTCTTGCGGACAAGCCTGTGCACGCCGGTCTCGGTGCGCAGCAGGCCGAACGCGTACTCGCCTTCGACCTTGATCGTCGCGCTGCGGATGCCGGCGACGTCGCCCTCGGTCTCTTCCATTACCTCGGTCTTGAAGCCCTTGCGCTCGCAGTACTTCAAATACTGGCGCAGCAGCATGGCCGCCCAGTCGCAGGCCTCGGTGCCGCCGGCACCGGCTTGGATGTCGATGAAGCAGTTGCTCGAATCGGCCGGGTTGTTGAACATCCGGCGGAACTCGAGCTCGCCGACCGTCGCTTGGAGCTTGCCGGCCTCGGCCTCTATTGCGAGCAGGCTCGCCTCGTCGCCGTCGGCTTTCGCCATGTCGTACAGCTCGGTGTTGTCGGCCAGGTTAGAACTGAGGTGGTCGATCGTCGCGACCACGGTGTCGAGCGTGCGCTTCTCGCGCCCCAGCTCCTGGGCCCGCTTCGGCTCGTTCCAGACGTTCGGGTTCTCGAGGGCGGCATTGACCTCGTTCAGTCGCAGCGCTTTGCGATCGTAGTCAAAGATACCCCCGGAGCGATTCGGTCCGCTGGGTCAGGTCGGCGAGCGAGTTGCCGATCGCATTGATGTGTTCGACGTCCATGGGAGCGCTTTCAGGTCTGGGGGGAAAGGGCGCGATTTTCTCATGCGCGGCGCGCTCCGGCGTCACCCATTCAGAAAGGCATCGAGGCGAGTCGCGAGCTGCTCCGGCTGGTCGTGGTGCAGCATGTGGCCGGCCGGCGCCAGCACGTGCTTCTCGACCTGGGCGACGACCTTCAGGCGCTCATGGAACTCGGCCTTCGTGTAGCGCTTGCCCCACCAGCGCCCGATGTCGGTCTGGTCGCCTTCGACCCACAACACCGGCGCGCTGATCTGCTTCCAGATTTCTAGCACATCCTCGACGTGGTACAGCACCGGCGTGCTGCGCTTGTGCGCCGGGTCGGCAAGCAGTTCCCAACTCTCTGCCTCGCCGGGCGCGCCCGCCTGCCGCGCCCATTGGCGCGCGAGCCAGGCCGCGCGATCGCCGCGCAGCAGCGGATTAGTCTTCTGCAGGCGCGCCGCGACGGCCTCGGCACTCAGGTACGGCTTAAGCGCATGGGTCGACTTGAGGTCGTCGAGCCATTGCACGAACCGCTTGGCGGCCTGCGACGGATCGACGCGCGGCATGCCGAAGCCTTCAAGGTTGACGAGCTTGCGGATGCGCGTGGGCCGGAGGCCCGCGTACAGCATCACGACGTTGCCGCCCATGCTGTGGCCGAGCAGGTCGATCGGCTGCTCGTGCACCAGCTGGTCGAGCACGCCGTCGAGGTCGCCGACGTAGTCGGGGATCCAGTAGGTGTCGCCGGCCGGCGTGTCGGTCAGCCCGAAGCCGCGCCAGTCGAACGCGATGACATGGCGCTCGCTCGGCAGCGCGTCCACAACGAACTGGAACGAGGCGGCGACGTCCATCCAGCCGTGCAGCATCACGAGCGGCGGGCGGGTCGGCGTGGCCAGCGCCGGATCGCCCCAAGTCAGCACGTGGTGGCGCAGCCCGCGGACGCTGATGAACCGGCTGGCGGCCATGCGCCGCGGCTGGTACGGAGGCAGTGCTTCGTTCATGAGGCGCACTGTAGGGGAGTGCTCCCGTGCGCGCTGTCGGGGCGGCGACAGTCGAAGAAGCGATCAGTCAGACCGGTTTGAGTGGCCGTCAGCGACTCTGCGATCCGGTGGGCCGACACCGATCTGCCAGTCCATGGCCTTAGACGCCGAGATAGCGATGCCAGAGCGCCCGGTCGTCGGCCAGCTCGCGCGAGGTGCCTTGCCACACGCTGCGGCCCTTCTCGACGATGCAGTGGCGATCGCCGATGTCGATGAGGCGTTGGACGTACTTGTCGATCACCAGCATCGAGAGACCGGCACCACGCAGCTGCGCGAGCGCGCGCCAGATTTCCAGGCGCACGCGCGGCGCGAGGCCTTCGGTGGCCTCGTCGAGGATCAGCAGTTTCGGGTTCGTGACCAGAGCGCGGCCGATCGCGAGCATCTGCTGCTCGCCACCCGACAGCTGGTTGCCAAGGTGGCGACGGCGCTCGGCCAGTGCCGGAAAAAGCCCATAGACGCGCGCTGCGTTCCAGTCGGCCAACCCCTCGGGCGACGGCCGCTCGAAGGCGCTCAGGTGCTCGTCGACGTTGAGGTTCGGAAAGATCTGCCGTCCTTCGGGCACCAACGCGATCCCGGTGCGCGCGACCTGGTTCGGCGCGAGTCCGACGAGCGGCCGGCCGGCGAATTCGATCCGGCCGGCGCTCGGTCGCAGCAGCCCCATCACCGTACGCACCAGGGTCGTCTTGCCCATGCCGTTGCGACCGAGCACACCGACGATCTCGCCGCTGCCGATCGCGAGGTCGATCCCGAACAGGACCTGGCTGGCGCCGTAGCCGGCGTGCAGGTCACGGACGTCGAGGAGCGGCGTCGACGCAGCCGCCGGAGTGGATGTCGAAAGCGCGCTCACAGGCGTCCCGTGTCCGCTGCGGTGCCGACGGCCAGCTGCCCTTCGTCGTCGCCGAGGTAGGCGGCAATGACGTTCGGATTGCTGCGCACCTCGGCCGGGACGCCGGTCGCGATCAGCCGACCGCCGACGAGCACCGAGACCCGATCGGCGAGCCGGAACACCGCATCGACGTCGTGCTCGACCAGCAGCACGCTGCTCGTCTGCCGGACCGTGTCGATCAGGCGTTCCATCCGCGCCGATTCGTCTGGCCCGAGGCCGGCCATCGGCTCGTCCAGCAGCACCAGGCGCGGAGCGCTCGCCAGTGCAAGGCCGACCTCGAGCGCACGGCGTTCTCCATGCGACAGCGCCGCGATGCTCGACTGCGCCTTGGCCGCGAGGCCGATGTCGTCGAGGACTGCGGCCGCGCGCGCGAACAAGGCGGCCTCGCGCCGGACCGGCCGCCAGGCGGCGAAGCTGTGACCCGAGACCGCCTGCACCGCGAGTGCGATGTTGTCGAGCACGCTCGCGCTGCCGAACAGCCGTGTGACCTGGAACGAGCGCACCAGCCCGCGGCGCGCGCGCTGGTGCGGCGACAGCCGCGTGATGTCGCGGCCGTCAAAGACGATCCGGCCTCCGTCGCTCGCGAGCTGGCCGCCAAGCTGCGAGATCAAGGTGGTCTTGCCGGCGCCGTTCGGCCCGATCAACGCATGCACCTCGCCGGGCCGGATCTGCAGATCGACTTGGTCGGTCGCGAGCAAGCCGCCGAAGCGCTTCTCGAGGCCGTGGATGTCGAGCAGCGGAGTGGCCACGGCGGGATCGGTCATCGCGTCATCGCCATCGGCGGGTGCTCGGCGGTATCACCCTTGCATCTGAACGACAAGCGAAAACTCATCGGCGCTCAGCCACCGAACGGCGCGCCGATCCGAGCAAGCCGACCAGCCCTTGGCGCGCGAACAGCACCACGGCGAGCAGCACCCAGCCGGTCCAGAACTCCCAGTGTTCGGTGTACGCCGCCAGCACCTCTTGCAGCAACAGCAGCGTGGCGGCGCCGACCAGGCCGCCCCACACGGTCGCGACGCCGCCGAGGATCACCATCACCATCAGGGTGCCCGACTGCGTCCAGTGCAGCACGTTCGGACTGACGTAGCCCTGCAGGTTGACCGAGAGGGCACCCGCGACGCCGCCGAGGACGCCGGCGACGACGAAGACCAGAAGTTTCAGCCGATAGGTCGGAAAGCCGAGCGCTTCGGCACGCACATCGTCGTCGCGCAGAACGAGCACCGCGCGGCCGAGGCGCGACGGGCCGAAGCGAGCCAGCGCGAGCAGCGAAGCGCCGAGTACCGCGACCGCGACGTACCAGAGGGCGAGCGGATTCTTCAGGTCGATCGCAAACGCGCCGAAGCCGAGCACCGAGCGCGCCTTGATGTTGAGGCCCTCGTCGCCGCCATAGCCCTTCACCGAGTTCGCCAGATAGAACAGCATCTGCGCGAACGCCAGCGTGATCATGATGAAGTAGACGCCACGCGTGCGCAGCGAGATCGCACCGATCGTGAGCGCCGCCAGCCCGGTGACCGCCACGGTCGCGAGCAGGTGCCAGCCGCTGCCGACGACGCCTTCGCTGACGAGAATGCCGGTCGCATACGCGCCGAGGCCGACGAACGCGGCGTGCCCGAACGACACCAGCCCGGCGTACCCGAGCACGAGGTTGAGGCTGGTTGCCGCGATCGCATAGATCACGATGCGGCTGGCCAGGCTCAGGTAGTAGCCGGCGCCGAGCGCATCGAGGATGAACGGCAAGGCCAGCGCGGCGATTACGAAAACGATCGCGAGCGTGCGGTCGAGATGTGTCGTTGCCGTGATTGCCGTTGCTCCGGCGCCGACCTTGAGAGCCGGCACGTCGGGCCTATCGGCATTCGCCTCCGGCGCCCGCGCTGCCATCAGCTGCGCGCCGGGAACAGGCCCTGCGGCCGGAACGCGAGCACCGCGGCCATGAACACATAGACCGCGACCGAGGCAATGGCCGGACCGGCGGCGCTCGCCCACTGCGGCGGCAGGAACTCGCGAAAAACCTGCTGCAGACCGGTCCGGCCGAGGGTGTCGATGCAGCCGACCAAAATGGAGCCGACGAGGGCGCCGCGGATCGAGCCGATGCCGCCGATCACGATGACGACGAAGGCGAGGATCAGGATGTTCTCGCCCATCCCGACCTGCACTGCGAGCAGTGGGCCGAGCAACGCGCCAGCGACGGCGCAGAGCGCGGCGCCGATGCCGAAGACAAGCGTGAAGAGCGCGCGGATGTTGACGCCCATCGCCGTTGCCATCGGCCGGTTCGACGCGCCCGCCCGGACCAGCGCGCCCATCCGCGTCTTCTGCACAAGCAGGTAGAGCGCGACGGCGAGCGCAAGACCGACCCCGAGGATCAGGAGTCGGTAGGCCGGGTACTGAAACCCGGGAAACAGCTCGACCGGACCGGCCAGCGCGGCCGGCGCCGACAGCGGCAAGTCGGTGCCGAACACCATCTTGACGCCGTCGTTCAGGATCAGGATCAGCGCGAAGGTCGCGAGCACCTGCGACAGGTGGTCGCGCGCGTACAAGGTGCGCAACAGGCCGGCTTCGAGCGCCATCCCGAACATGCCGGTCAGCGCGACCGCGCCGAGCACACTGAGCACGAACGAGCCGGTCAGCCCGACGAGCCAGGCGGCGAGGAAGGCGCCGACCATGTAGAGCGAGCCGTGCGCCAGATTGATCATGTCCATCACGCCGAACACCAAGGTCAGACCGGCGGCGAGCAGGAACAGCATCAGGCCGAACTGGAGGCCGTTCAGCGCCTGCTCGATGAGAAGGACGCCGCTCATGCGCAGGCGTCGAGGGCGGTGCCGGCGCCGCCCCGCCGTGCCGCAGGTCGACCGATGCAGGCGCGGTGAACGGCTGACATCGCCGCGCCCGCCCTCAGTCCTTCATCTTGCAGTCCTGGGCGTAGGCGTCGCCGTGGTTCTTCAGGATCGGCTCGCTGAACGACTTGTTGATCAGGCCGCCCTTGCCGTCGCTGCCGATCGTGCGGACGTAGTAGTTCTGCACCGGGTACTGGTTGACGTTGAACTTGAACGGCCCGCGCACCGAGTCGAAGTGCGCCATCTTCAGCGCCCGGCGCACCGCCTGGCGGTCCTCGATCTTGCCCTTGACGTCGCGCACGGCGGCGTTGACCAGCTGCGCTGCGTCGTAGCCCTGCGAGGCGTACAGGGTCGGCACGCGCTTGTATTCCTTCTCGAACTCGGCCATGAACTTTTGGTTCGCGGGGTTGGTGAAATCGGGCGCCCAGTGCGCAGTGTTGAAGAGCCCGGCCATCGGCGCGCCGACCGCGTTGATGACGTCCTGGTCGGCCGAGAAAGCGGGCAGCAGCAGGGCCGTGTCCTTGCCGACGCCGGCGCCGACGTACTGCTTGATGAAGTTGATGCCCATGCCGCCCGGCAGGAAGATGTAGACGGCTTGCGGCTTCGCGGCGCGGATCTCGGCAAGCTCGGCGGCGTAGTCGAGCTGGCCGAGCTTGGTGTAGTTCTCGCCGATGATCTGGCCCTTGAAGGTGCGCTTGAAGCCGGCCAGCGAGTCCTTGCCGGCCTGGTAGTTCGGCGCGACAAGGTACACGCTCTTCAGGTTGCGCGTGTTCGCGTACTGGCCCGCCGCCTCGTGGTACGCGTCGTTCGGCCACGAGACCGCGAAGAACAGCGGGTTGCAGTCCTTGCCGGCGATCGACGACGGCGCCGCGTTCGTGCTGATGTAGATGACATTGTTGTCGTAGGCCTCGGGCAGCGCCGCCAGCATGATGTTGGAGAACACGACGCCGGTCATGAAGTCGACCTTGTCGCGCTTGATGTTCTTCTCGAACAGCTGCTTTGCGACGTCGGGCTTGAACTGGTCGTCGCTGACCAGCACTTCGGCCGGCAGCCCGCCGAGCTTGCCGCCGTTCAGCTTGACGCCGAGCAGAAAGCCGTCGCGGATGTCGACGCCGAGGGCAGACGACGGACCCGACAGCGTGCTCACGAAGCCGATCTTGACCTTGTCAGCAGCGTGTGCCGACACGGCGAAGAGCGCGAAAGAGCAAGCCATGACAGTGGTGGTTGCGGCGCGCGACGAACAAGGAAACATGACGGATCACCTTTCATGAAGCCGCAGCGTCCACGGCGCACTGTCGGATTGTAGGAGTCCACTTGCTGACGCTGGGCCGGGGATCGTGACGCTCCGGTGTGGCCCGACGCTCGTTCGGCCGAGGTGGGAAGTCCGTATGGACAGAGAGTCGGCTGCCATAGCACCATCCTCGCGCCCCGATCGAGGGCGTTCATTCAACAAGGGAAACTCCGATGTGCGATGTATGTGGTGACGCGCGTCATGCGCCTGGCAATTCGCGGCGTGGCTTTCTGCGAACCGGTACGCTGGCCGCGCTCGCGCCGTGGGGACTCGACCTCGCCGTTGCGGCCGATCCGCCGAAGGCGGGCGCGGCGCCGCCGCAGAATGCCATCGCACCGGCCGACGCGTTGAAGCGGCTCCTCGAAGGCAACGCGCGCTATGCCGCGAATGCGCCCAACGAGCGTGATTTCTCGGCCGGCCGCGCGGCGCGCGCGCAAGGCCAGGCACCGATCGCCGCGATCCTCAGCTGCGCCGATTCGCGCGTCGCACCGGAGCTCGCCTTCGATCAGCAGCCGGGTGACATTTTCGTGTTGCGCGTCGCCGGCAACATCGTGAACAACGACCTGCTGGCATCGATCGAGTACGGCGTCCAGTTCCTCGGCGCGCCGCTGGTCATGGTGCTCGGCCACTCAAGCTGCGGTGCGGTCGACGCGGCCATCAAGGTGCTGAAGGACCGAGTGAAGTTGCCGGGACACCTGCCCGAACTGATCGCTGCGATTAAGCCGTCGGTGTCTGCGGCCGAGAAGTCGAAGGCCGGCGAGTTGCTCGACAACGCGACCGTCGAGAACGTGCGCCGCCAGGTCGCCCGGCTCAAGACGGCCGCGCCGCTGATCCGGAAGCAATACGCCGCGCAAAAGATCGACATCGTCGGCGGCATGTACGACATCGCGACCGGCAAGGTCACGATGATTTGAGCAAAGGCTCGGTCGAGCGCCGTCTCACCCATCCGACGTAAATTCCAGAGTCGCCTGCCGGATTGAGAGGGCAGGCATCAGGAGACCTGGATGGACACCCTCGAGCTGCCCGGCCGCATCCTCTACCTCGTCGATCGGGAGGACGCGATCGCGGCGCAGTTGGCCGGTGCACGGCTGACGTTGGCCGGCGCCGGCGCCCTGCGCGACGACGTCTCGACCGACGAGATCACGCCGGTGCCAATCCTCACGCACTACGACGCGACGCTCGGGCGCTATCCGTACACCGGACTGCGGGTCGGCGGCGTGCAACCGATCGGTGTCGATGCGGTCCGAAACGGCGGCTTCTCGGTGACCGTGGCCGGCAAGCGCTACGGCAAGGGATCGTCGCGCGAGCACAGTCCGGCCGCCGAGAAGCTGGCCGGCATCCGCCTGGTCGTCGCCGAGAGCTTCGAGCGCATCTACCGCCAGAACGCCGACAACATCGGCCTCTTCACATCGACCGATTTCGGTCTGGTCGCACGCATCGAGGCCGGTGAGGCGATACCGATCGACGAACTCGTGCGAGGCCGCGACGCGTTGGCCGCGGCGATCCTGAAGAGCGGCGGCTTGCTGCGCTTCGGCCAGCGCTTCATGCGCGACATCCGTTCGCCGTCGGACCCGGACGAGGGTGCGCCGCGCACGCTCTTCGAGAAGATCGTCGCGCGGCATGCCCTGTCGACCGAAGTGACCTCGGCGGCGCCGAAGCCGGGCGACGGCGCGTTCGTGCGTGCCGACTGGCGCTTCATCCACGAGTACTACACCGGCATGTGCGCCCACATGCTCGATGCGACGTTCGGCGCGTCGCTGGCGCTGCAGGACCCGGCTCGCATCGTCGTCTTCGAGGACCACACGTCGTACGTGACCGCGAGTCCCGCCCATGTGCGCAACGGTCTGGTGCCGAACGTCATGGCGATGCGCCGCGCCCAGCGCGAGTTCGTCGAGCGCCACCGGCTGCGCTTGCACCGCACGCTGACCGACGCCGAGGCCGCCGTCGACGACGGCAGCAACGTCGCCGGCATCTCGCACGCGATGATGGCCGAGCACTACGCGCTGCCGGGGCAGCTCGTGGTCGGCACCGATTCGCACACCCCGCACAGCGGCGCGCTCGGCTGCGTCGCGTTTGGCGTCGGCACGACCGACATGGCGAACGCGTTCGTGACCGGTGCTTTCCGCGTGACGGTGCCACAGAGCCTGCGGATCGAGCTCGACGGCCAGCTGCCACCCGGCGTCACCGCGAAAGATGTGCTACTGCACCTGCTGGCACTGCCGGCGATCCGCGACGGCGTCGGCGTCGGCAAGGTGTTCGAGTTCGCCGGGCCGGTGGTGCGCGCACTGGCAACCGACGAGCGCGCGACATTGACCAACATGACGGCCGAGCTCGGCGGCTTCACCGGGATCGTGGAGCCGGACGAGGAGACCGTGCGCTTTCTCGCGGAACGGCGCGGTGTCGCGTTCCGGATCGAGCCGTGGATGCGCAGCGATCCGGGCGCGCGTTACGCCGATGTCATTTGGGTCGACTGCAGCACCCTGACACCGATGGTTGCGCGCCCTGGCGATCCGGGCAACGGCGTGTCGCTCGGCGACTTGTCGGAGCGTGCCCGCATCGACATCGCCTACGGCGGCTCGTGCACCGCCGGCAAGCGCGAGGACTTCGATCGCTATCACGAAGTGCTGGCGTGGGCGGCAGAACGTGGCCTCCAGGTCGCGCCGGGGGTCCAGCTTTACCTGCAGTTCGGCACGACGGCGGTGCGTGACTACTGCCGCGAACGCGGCTATCTCGATGCCTTCGAAGCGGTCGGTGCGCAGATCCTGCAACCGTCGTGCGGTGCTTGCGCCAACTGCGGCCCCGGCTCGTCGACCGAGAGCGAGCAGGTCACTGTCAGCGCAATCAACCGCAACTTTCCGGGCCGCTCGGGGCCGGGGCAGGTCTGGCTCGCCAGCCCGCCCACTGTCGCGGCGAGCGCCATTGCCGGCAGCCTGACGTCGTTCGCGGAATTGCGGTCCCGCGCGGCGTGCTGGCACTGACCATGCTCATTTCGGAGACAGGAAACACGCCATGAACGCTTCACCCCTCACCCGCCGAACCCTGCTGGCCACCGCGGCGGCGGCCCTGGCGGCGCCGGCATTCGCCCAATCCGACCGGCCGGTGCGCTTCATCCTTCCGAACGCGACCGGCTCGGGCGTCGACGCGATCACGCGAGCCGCGCAACAGGCCCTCGGCAAGGCGCTCGGCCACTCGGTGATCGTCGACAACCAGCCCGGTGCGGGCGGCATCCTCGGCCTTCAGGCGCTGGCCCGATCGCCCGCCGATGGCTCGACGCTCGGCATCGTCTCGAACAACGTCGTGATCTTCCCGAGCGTTCTGAAGAGCATGCCGTTCGACATGCCGGGCGACTTCACGCCGATCGCCATCGTCGGCTACACGCCGGTGGTGCTGGTCGTCAACCCGAAGGTGCCGGCCAAGGATGCTAAGGAGCTGATCGCGCTGCTGAAGAGCCGCAACGGCGACATGACGTTCGCGTCCGGTGGCAACGGCACGATCCTGCACCTCGCGAGCGAGATGTTCCTCGACGAGGCCAAGGCGAAGGCGCGCCACATTCCGTACAAGGGTGTCGGCCCGATGGTCACCGACCTGATCGGCGGGCAGGTCGACTTCGGCACGGCCGCGCTGCCAAGCTTGCAGGGCCACTTGAAGTCGGGCGCGCTGCGCGCGATCGGCATTGCGACCGCGCAGCGCACCGCCGCGGCACCCGACATCCCGACCTTCGTCGAGCAAGGCATGCCGAACTACGTGGTCGAAGCCTGGTTCGCGGTGATCGGGCCGAAGGGCCTGCCGCCGGCCGAGGTGCAGCGCATTCACGCCGCGGTCGTTGCCGCCTTCAACGACGCCGAGGTCAAGGAAGCGATGGCGAAGCAGGGCAACGTGATCAACGTCGGGCCGACCGACAAGGCGATGCCATTCTTCCGCAGCGAGCTTGCGAAGTACGCCCAGATCGTCAAGAAGGCGGGCGTCGAAGCGCAGTGACGAGTGCCGGCGGCCGGTGCGACGGCCGGAGCGGTTTGAGTCGGCCGTCGTGCTGAAAGCAGTCAGGCGCTCGTCCGCTCAGACCCAGATCTGCAGCACGTAGTCGAACGGCGCCTGCGCGTTGAACAGGTCGACGCGCTGCAGCCGGATGCGCAGCGCGCCGCCTGCATCTCGCACCAGCGTATGGCGGTAGCTGCCGCCGAAGTGGCGCACCTGGTCGCGCCGCAACTCCATCATGTGGAAGCGCGAACGGACCTGGATCGTCGCACCGTCGATCGCCTCGATTGCGACGTGGCTGATGAGGTGATTGGTTTCCCACAACGGCGCCTGCGACCAGGCGTTCGGGTGCGAGACCCGGCCCTTGCGGATCTCCATCATCGGCTTGTCCTCGGCGAAGATCGAGGGCGACCCTTGCCACTCGGTCTGCTCGCGCAGCACCGGCATCCAGTACACGCCGGCTGGGTCGAACAGGTCGATCCAGGCCTGCCAGTGCTTGCCGTCGAGCAACTCGGCCTGCCGGTACAGGAACTGCTCGACCTCGCGCTGCACGTCGGTGGTCGAGCCGGCGGCCAGCAGGCCGGCGCGCGGCAGCTCGAGCGGCGTCGTCGCGTTGGCGCCGAGCGGCGTGCGCGGCGAATGATCCGGCTCGACCGCCTGCGCGCCGGTGCGCCGGGCTTCTTCGCCCGCTTCGATCACCACCTCTTGCGCCAACAAGTGCTCGAAATCGGGCCCGGCGCTCGGGATCGAGCGCGGCGCGTTGTTGTTTGCGTTCGCCATGGTTCTGCTCCTGCGTCTGTTCAGGCGGCCTGCATGTAGGTCGACCAGGCCTTGAACTGGTTGCGCATCACCGCTTCGGACGTGCCGTGGTTCGAGTACGTGACGCCGTTCTCCTCGCGGTCGTCGCCGAAGTAGCGGTGAAAGCTGACCCAGTCGCCCCCGTTCGACTGCAGGCCCCACTGGCCCTTGGTCCAGTTCTCGAGGTCGTCGGCATTGATCATCGTCGCCGGTGAGTTGACCAGGTTGTAGTACCAGAGGCTGCGCCGGTAGATCGCCTCCGGCGCGCCCTTCAGCCGAAAGTGCCAGATCTCCGACATCGTCTTGTCCGGTCCGACCGGCCGCAGGCAGCGCAGCTGCTGCAACGGCGACTGCACCGACAGGTACGGGTAGACCAGCACGTGGTGGATGCTGCGCGACAGGTACTCCTCGGTCTTCGCCTCGCCGTAGGCCTGCTTCAAGAGCGCCTCGTACTCGAGCGTGTCGGGGTCGCGCGGGCGCAGGCCCATGTAGGCCTTCAGGATGCCGTGGCCGTGCGGGAAGTTGATCGTCTGCACGGCGTCCCACTGCTCGAAGCTCGACGCGAAAGTCGAGAGGTAGTGGTAGTAGAGCGGCGCCGCGCCTTGCTCGGCCTTGATGCGCTTCTCGACCCGGCCCGCCGAGATGCCGGTCGACTGGTGCGTCACCGACGGGTGCAGCGCATCGAGCTGGTTCTCCATGAAGAACTTCCAGTTCGAGTGCTGCATCACGCGGTGGCAGATCGGCACCACCTCGACTTCGCCGAGCGGCGAGCGGTCGCACATGTCGTCGAACGCGATCTTTGCTTCGCCGAGGAAGTCGGCCAGCGACGGTCCGTCGTCGACCAGGCTCGCGAACACGAAGCCGCGGTAGCTGTCGACGCGCGCTGCGCGCTTCATGCCGCAGTCGGGGTTGTCGCGCGTCATCCGCGTGCCTTCGTAGCCTTTCGCGAGGGGGATCGCTCGGACCGAGCCGTCGAGGTGGAAGCTCCAGGCGTGGTACGAGCAGACGAACGCGCTGCCGGTGTTGCCCTTCTGGTTGCCGACCACCTGCACGCCGCGATGCGGGCAGCGGTTGTAGAGGACCTGCACGCTGCCGTCCTTCTGGCGCACCATGATCATCGGCTGGCGGCCGATCGTCACCGCGTGGTAGTCGCCAGGCTGCTTGACCTGCGATTCGTGCCCGCAGTAGACCCAGATGCGCTCCCAGATGCGCTCCATCTCGGCATCGAAAATCTGCTGGTGGGTGTAGACCGTCTTGTGCACGCGGTCGGGTTCGACCAATGCGGTGAGATCCATCGTCGTTGTCCTTGGCTCGAAGGTTCGCAGGCACCATCGAACGCGCCTGCAAGTCCAAAGTCTAGGCGTGCAGGCGGCGCGGCGTGAATCCCCGACGACCCTGCACCGGGCATTCGGTGCCGGTGCGCTGCTGCACAATCTTTCGCATGAGCCAAGCGCCTGTTGCCACCACCGATCCGTCGCTGCAGCTGCGGCCGGCCGAGCCGCGCGACGTCGACGCGATCGTCGAGCTGATCCGCGGACTCGCCGAGTTCGAGAAGCTGATCCATCTGCTTCGGGTCACGCCGGAGAAGCTGCATCCGCATCTGTTCGGCGCACGGCCGGTCGCCGAGGCGTTCGTTGCCGAAGTCGACGCCGAGGTCGTCGGCTTCGCGCTCTTCTTCACCAACTTCTCGACCTTCCTGGCGCAGCCCGGCCTCTACCTCGAAGACCTGTTCGTGCGGCCGAGCCACCGCGGACGCGGCATCGGCGAGGCGCTTTTGACGCGCCTCGCGCGCCTCGCGGTCGAGCGCGACTACGGCCGTTTCGAGTGGAGCGTGCTCGACTGGAACGAGCACGCGATCCGCTTCTACGAGCGGATGGGCGCGACGGTGATGCCGGACTGGCGGATCTGCCGGATCGCCGGCCCGGCGCTCGAGGCGTTCCGCGCTTGAGGACGCGGGTGCGCGCCGCGCCGGCCGAAGACCGCTACGCCGCGCTGCACGCCGGCTTTCGCTGGTCGGTGCCGGCGCGCTTCAACATCGCCGAGGTCTGTTGCGCACGCTGGGCGCGTGACACGCCGGACGCCGTCGCGATCCGATGGGAGCACGAGAACGGCGACCGCGCGGCCTACACCTACGCCGAACTGCAGCAGGCCGCGAACCGGCTCGCGAACGCGCTGCGCCGGCTCGGCGTCGTCGCCGGCGACCGCGTTGCCATCGTGATGCCGCAGCGCTTCGAGACCGCGGTCGCGCACATCGCGCTGTACCAGCTCGCGGCGGTCGCGATGCCGCTCTCGATGCTGTTCGGCCCCGATGCGCTCGAGTACCGCATCAACCACAGCGAGGCCAAGCTCGCGATCGTCGATGAGAGCACCGTCGCGAACGTGCTCGCGGCGCGGTCCACCTGCCCGGAGCTGCGCACCGTGATCGGCGTCGGCGCGGCCGAAGGGCAGGGCGATCTCGGCTGGAGCGCGGCGCTCCAGGCCGGCCCGGTGCGCTTCGATGCGGTGCCGACGAATGCCGACGCGGCCGCGGTGCTGATCTACACCAGCGGCACGACCGGTCCGCCGAAAGGCGCGCTGATTCCTCATCGCGCACTGATCGGCAACCTGAGCGGCTTCGTTGCGAGCCAGAACTGGTTCGGCTTCGACCCGTACGAAGACGCAACATCGGACGCGCGAAGCGCTCCAATCAGGCCCTCTTCCCTGGGGAAGAGGGAGCGGGAGATAGGGGGCGTCACCCTGCCGCATGGGCTTCGGCCCAGGCCCAGCCGCCGGGCCCAGAAGACGCCAAGCGTCTTCTGGAGCCCCGCCGACTGGGCCTGGGCCGGCGGCCTGATCGATTCGCTCTGGCCGACGCTCTACTTTGGGCGCGAGATCGTCGCCTACCAGGGCCGCTTCGCACCCGAGAAGGCGTTCGAGCTGATGGAGCGGCATGCGGTCACGCACACGTTCCTGTTCCCGACCGCGCTCAAGGCGATGATGAAGGCGGTGCCGCAACCGCGCGATCGATACTGCCTGAAGCTCGAGGCGATCATGAGTGCGGGCGAGGCAGTCGGCGACGCGGTCTTCGACTACTGCCGCCGCCATCTCGGCGTCACGGTCAACGAGATGTTCGGCCAGACCGAGGTCAACTACATCGTCGGCAACTGCAGCCGGTTCTGGCCAGCGCGACCCGGCAGCATGGGTCGCCCGTATCCGGGCCACCGGATCGCAGTGATCGACGACGCCGGCGTGCCCTGTCCGGCCGGCACGCCGGGCGACGTCGCGCTGCACCGGCGCGACATCCACGGCGACCCCGATCCCGTGTTCTTTCTCGGCTACTGGAACAACGACGCCGCGACCGCCGCCAAGTTCACCGGCGACCCGATCGATAGCTGGTGCCGGACCGGCGACACCGCCGTGATGGATGCCGACGGCTACCTCTGGTACCAGGGCCGCAGCGACGACGTGTTCAAGGCGGCCGGTTACCGCATCGGTCCGAGCGAGGTCGAGAACTGCCTCGTCAAGCACCCCGCCGTCGCGAACGCCGCCGTTGTGCCGAAGCCGGACACCGAGCGCGGCGCCGTCGTCAAGGCGTTCGTTGTGCTGGCGCCGGGTCACACCGCCAGCGTCGAGCTCGAGCAGGAGTTGCAGCGCCATGTGCGCGGCAAGCTCGCGCCGTACGAGTACCCGAAGGAGATCGAGTTCATCGACGAACTGCCGATGACGACGACCGGCAAGGTCCAACGCCGCGTGCTGCGCCTCGTCGAGGCCGAGCGCGCGCAGGCCGCCGCCGACCCGGCGCGCGGCAGCGGCTGATGCCGATCAGTGGCCGGTGACCTGGCCGCGAATCTCGCCGCCCGGGTTGGCGGCGGTGTGCAGGTTGGCGTACCAGCGGCCGGCGACGACGTCGGCCATCTGCGCTTCGGTCAAGGTCGCGTTCCCTTCGATCGGGCTCGCCAGGCTGCCGCTGAACGGCAGCGCGACGCCGGCATTTGCGCCGGCCGCTGCCGGTCCGTGGAAGTGACCGGCCGTGACCAGGCCCGACAGGCCGCTGTACGTGATGGTCCAGCGTAGCGCGCGGGTTTCCTTGTTGAGGGTCGTGACGACGGTGCCCGCGCCGGAACCCGGCTTCGGTGGCACTTCTTGCGCGCCCGACATCTGGTTTGTCGCGCTGGACGTCTTCGACATCGGCATCATGCCGCAGCCGGCGACCGCAAGCGTGGCACCCAGCAACGCAGCGCCAAGCAGGTTTCGGGTCGTGATCATCGGAGTCTCCTGAGGGTTGGAATGAGGCTGCACATCCGGCCGAAGCGGCGCAGCCGCCGCTCGATCGGATGCTTGACCCATCATAGGTCGAGCCCGGCGCGATCGGTTCCAATGACCGCATGAATCTGAAGCAGATCTGGAGCGTCGGGCGCCAGGCCGTCGCCGCCTGGTCGGACGACTACGCACCGAGCATGGGTGCAGCGCTCGCCTACTACACGCTGTTCTCGATCGCGCCGCTGCTGCTGATCGCGATCTCGATCGCCGGGCTGGTCTTCGGCGAGGACGCGGCCCGAGGCCAGGTCTACGGTGAACTGCGCGAGCTGATGGGCGATCAGGGCGCCGCGGCCGTCGAGGCGCTGCTGAAGAACGTCAATCGGCCGACCGAGGGGATCGTCGCATCGGTCCTCGGCGTCGTTGCGCTGCTGGTCGGCGCGATGTCGGTGTTCGGCGAACTGCAGAACGCGCTCGACCGGATCTGGCGTGCGCCGACGCCGCCGGGCGGATCGGGCCTGCTGCAGTTGCTGCGCGGCCGGCTGCTGTCGTTCGGCATGGTGTTCGGCATCGGCTTCCTGGTCCTCGTCTCGCTGCTGCTGAGCGCTGCACTGGCTGCACTCGGCAAGTGGTGGGCGCCGATGTTCGGCGGCTGGTCGGTGCTGGCGAGCGTTGTCGACCTCGTGCTTGGCTTCGCGGTCGTGACCGCCGGCTTCGCGCTGATCTACAAGGTCGTGCCGCGGGTCCGGATCGAGTGGCGCGACGTGTGGGTCGGCGCGGCGGTGACCGCACTGCTGTTCGCGCTCGGTCGCTTCGCGATCGGCTTCTACCTTGGCCGGGCGACGTTCGCGTCGGGATTCGGCGCTGCCGCATCGCTCGTCGTGCTGCTGGTCTGGATGTACTACTCGGCGCAGATCTTCCTGCTCGGCGCCGAGTTCACCTGGATCTATGCGCACGCGTTCGGATCCCGGAGCCCGGCGGGCCGCACCGCCAGCGCAGCGATGCCGCCGAGCCGCTCGACGGCCGAGGCGTTGCAGACGCTCGCGGCGTCGCGCGCCGCGCTCGCTGCGGCGCTGTCGAGCCGAAAGGCGAAGCGGTCGTGAAGAAGGCGGTCAAGGTCAGCGAGACACCGGCGACGCGCGTCCTGCGCAGCCACGGGGTCGGGTACACCGAGCATGTCTACGACTACGTCGATCACGGCGGCACGGCCGAATCGGCGCGACAGCTCGGTGTCGACGAGCACGCGGTCGTCAAGACGCTGGTCATGCAGACCGATCGCGGCGACCCGTTCATCGTGCTGATGCACGGCGATCGCAACGTCGTGACCCGCGAGCTGGCGCGCGCCATCGGCGTCAAGTCGGTGCAGCCGTGCACGCCGGCGGACGCACAGCGCCACTCGGGCTACATGGTCGGCGGAACGTCGCCGTTCGGAACCCGCAAGCCGCTGCCGGTCTGCGTCGAGGCGAGCGTGCTCGAGCTGCCGCGGGTTCTGATCAACGGCGGCCGGCGCGGCTACCTGGTCGGCATCGCGCCCGGCGTGCTCGGCACGCTGCTCGGCGCCACGCCGGTGCGCTGCGCGTCGTGACGGCGCCTGGCGCAGGGGCAGAATAGGCGCCCAAAGCCGCCTTGCGATGACCGTCCTCTATCCCTACATCGCCGCGCTCGTCGCCTACCTGATCGGCTCGATCTCGTTCGCCGTTGTCGTCAGCCGTGCGATGGGGCTGAAGGATCCGCGGACCTACGGCTCGCACAACCCGGGCGCGACCAACGTGCTGCGTTCGGGCAGCAAGGTCGCCGCGATCCTGACCTTGCTGCTCGATGCCTTGAAGGGCTTCGTTCCGGTCGGGCTGGTGCAGGTTTTCGGCGATCGCTTCGGGCTCGGCGAAGGGACCGTCGCAATGGTCGCGCTGGCGGCGTTCCTAGGCCATCTGTGGCCGGTCTTCTTTCGCTTTCAGGGCGGCAAGGGCGTCGCGACGGCGGCCGGCGTGCTGCTCGGCATCAATCCGTGGCTCGGGCTGGCGACCTTGCTCACCTGGCTGATCATCGCGGCCTTCTTCCGCTATTCGTCGCTCGCGTCGATCGTCAGCGCGGTGTTCGCGCCGTTCTATCAGCTGCTGATCTGGGGCGGCGGGCCGACCGCGATCGCGATCACGGTGATGGGTCTGCTGCTGATCTGGCGGCATACCGCCAACATCCGCAAGCTGCTCGAGGGCAGCGAAAGCAAGCTCGGTCAGAAGGCGGCCGCCGCTGCCATTGTCCACGCCGCACATCCGTCGCCCGGCCCGGCGGCGCGACACCACGGCCACCAGCGCGGCCATCGCAAAGGAGCGAAACGATGACGCACGGTCTGCGCCGATTCCATGTCGGCGATCGCCTGTCGGAGATGACGATCTTCAACGGCACGGTCTACCTGGCCGGCCAGGTTGCCGCCGATGCCACCCAGGACATCCGCGGTCAGACGCGCCAGGTGCTGGCGGCGATCGACAAGCTGCTGGCCGAGGCCGGCACCGACAACGCGCACATCCTGATGGCGCAGATCTTCCTGCCCGATCTGGCCGACTTCGCGGCGATGAACGAGATCTGGGAGGACTGGGTCGCGCCCGGCGATGCGCCGCCGCGCGCGACCGTCTCGGCAAAGCTCGCGAAGCCGGAGTGGAAGATCGAGATCGTCGTCACCGCGGCGATCTGACGCTCGCTTAGTCAGTAGGCGAGGCCCATCGCGGTGCGCACATCGCGCATGGTCTGGCGCGCGATCGTGCGCGCGCGCTCGGTCCCGACCTCGACGATCCAGTGCACCTGTTTCGGGTTCGACAGGTACTGCTCGGCGCGCTCGCGCCACGGCTGCTGCTCGCGCTGAATCGCATCGATGACCGGCTGCTTGCACTCGAGGCAGCCGATGCCGGCGGTGGTGCAGCCCTTGACGACCCAGTCTCGCGTCGGCTGGTCGCTGTAGACGAGGTGGAACTGCCAGACCGGACAGTCTTCGGGGTTGCCCGGATCTGTGCGGCGCACCCGCTTCGGGTCGGTCTGCATGCGCCGGACCTTCTGCTCGACCACCTTCGGCTCGTCACGCATCGCGATGGCGTTGCCGTAGCTCTTGCTCATCTTCGCGCCGTCGAGCCCGGGCAGCTTCTTGACCTCGGTGTGGAGCGCCTGCGGCTCGGTCAGGATGCTCCGGCCGGTGCCGCGAAAGTAGCCGGTCAGCCGCTCGCGATCGGCAGCCGACAGCGCTGCGTTCTTCTCGATCAGGGCCAGCGCCGCGGTGTGCGCCGATTCGTCGCCGTCCTGGCGGAACGCCTTGCGCGCAGCCTCGAACGTCTTCGCGTCGCTCTTGCCCATCTTCTTGACGGTCGCTTCTGCGAGCGCCTCGAAGTTCGGCTCGCGGCCGTACAGGTGATTGAAGCGGCGCGCGACCTCGCGCGTGATCTCGACATGCGACGACTGGTCCTCGCCGACCGGCACGAACGCGGCGCGGTAGATCAGGATGTCGGCGGCCTGCAGCAACGGATAGCCGAGAAAACCGTAAGTCGCGAGATCGCGATCCTTCAGCCTCTCGATCTGGTCCTTGTAGGTCGGCATGCGCTCGAGCCAGCCGAGCGGCGTGCCCATCGACAGCAAGGTGAACAGCTCGGCGTGCTCGGGCAGCCGGCTCTGGATGAAGATCGTCGCGCGCTCCGGATCGAGGCCGGCGGCCAGCCAGTCGATCACCATGTCGTAGACGTTCTTCTCGATGACCTCACGGTCCTCGTAGTGCGTCGTCAGCGCATGCCAGTCGGCGACGAAGTAGAAGCACTCGTAGTCGGCCTGAAGGCGGACCCAGTTCTTCAACGCGCCGTGGTAGTGGCCGAGATGCAGCTCGCCGGTCGGCCGCATTCCGGATAAAACGCGTAGGCGCGGAGGGGGCGAAGACGGGGCGTCGGGCTCGTTCATGCGGTGCGGCGCAGCGGCCGTGTCGGGGGAGCGCAATTGTAGGTGGGGCCCCGCAGGCCGCCGATACACTGCGCCCGGCATGAAGAACATCGTGATCCTGATTTCGGGGCGCGGCTCCAACATGGAAGCGATCGCGAAGGCCTGTGCCGCGGAGGGCTGGAACGCGCGCATCGCGGCGGTCGTCAGCAACCGGCCGGAGGCCGCCGGCCTGGCATTTGCGGCAGAACGCGGAATCCCGGTGGCGAGCGTCGATCACCGCTCGTTCGCAGCGCGCGAAGCGTTCGATGCCGAGCTCGCGGCACGGGTCGACGCGTTCCGCCCCGATGTGGTCGCGTTGGCCGGCTTCATGCGAATCCTATCGCCGGCCTTCGTCGAGCGCTTCGAAGGCCGCCTCGTCAACGTCCACCCGTCGCTGCTGCCTGCCTTCGCCGGACTGCACACGCATCGGCGCGCGATCGAGGCCGGCTGCAAGGTCTCGGGCGCGACGATCCACTTCGTCACGCCGGTCCTCGACCACGGCCCGATCATCGCGCAGGCGATCGTGCCGGTGCAGGCCGACGACACCGAGGACACGCTGGCGGCGCGCGTGCTGGCGCGTGAGCATGTGATCTATCCGCGCGCCGTCCGCTGGCTGGTCGACGACGCACTCGAGGTCGCCGACGGCGTCGTGACGCATCGGGGCGGTGAATCGCAGTTGCTGATCTGAGCGGAGCTCGTGCCCCCGGCGCACGTCAGAACAGGCTCGCCGCCATGTTGATCGAGAACGCCAGGATCATCGTGTTGAAGATGAACGACAGCACCGCCTGCAGCAGCACCAGGCGGCGCATCGCGCGCGTCGTCACGGTGACGTCCGAGGTCTGCGAGGCAACCGCGATCGTGAACGAGAAGTAGAAGAAGTCGCTGTAGCCCGGCTCGAAGCCCGGCTTCGCACCGGGAAAGCCGAGGCCGCTGCCGTCGCTCTCGGCATGGAACGAGCTGGCGTAGTTGAGGCCGAACAGCACCGGCAGCATGAGCCAGGAGCCGACGACGGTGCCGAGCGCGAGTGCGATGTGCGGCCAGGCATGGCGCGCATCCTGGCCCTTCGCGGCCGACAGCTCGATGACGACCGCTCCGAGGGTGAAGAGCGTGGCCAGCGCGACCACGGCGAGCACCGTCTTCGCGCCTTCGGCTTGCGCCATCGCGACCCGCTTCAGGTGGTCGCGGTCGGCGCGCGCGACGATGAAGGCGACGACCGCGAGGTAGAGCCAGACGCCGACGTTCCAGCCGATCAGGCAGCGCGTCACCGCGGTCGGCACGCCGGGGATCAGCAACGCGGCGCTCGTGCCGGCCAGCGCGGCAAGCGACAAGGCCGGGTGCGCCCGCAGGTGGCGCAGCGTCTGCTTCAAGCCGATAGCCCGGCGCGGCGCCTGCGCGCTGGCGTCCGTGGGCGGAAGGCGAGCATCGGCCAAGGATAATCCGTCGATGCACCCGAACGCCCTGCTCGAGCATGCGACCGAGCTGCTGCACCGCGTGCTGCAGCTGAAGCAGCCTGCCGACGGCGTCGTCTCCGACTACTTCCGTGCTCACCGCACGCTCGGCAGCCGCGAGCGTCACACGCTCGCCGAGACCACGTATGCGGTGCTGCGAAAGCGCCTGCTGTGGCAGCACCTCGCGCAGTCGGGCAAGGGCGAGCTCGAGCGCCGGCTCGCGGTCCTGGCCTGGCAGGGCAACGACGGCTTCCTGCGGGCCGCGCTAAACGAAACCGAGCAGCAGTGGCTCGCGCAGGCTCGTGCCGTCCACCCGTCGACCTTGCCGGCGCGATTGCGTCACAACCTGCCCGACTGGCTCGCCGATCGCTTGCAGCCGGCCCTCGGCGCCGAGTTCTGGCCGTTCGTCGAGGCGGTCGAGAACGCGGCGCCGCTCGACCTGCGGGTCAACGCGCTGAAAGCGAACCGCGACAGCGTGCGCAACGAGCTGGCGGGCCTCGGCATCGAGGCGGTCGACACGCCGTATTCGCCGCTCGGCCTGCGCATCGACGGCAAGCCTGCGCTGCATCAGCTCGAGGTTTTCCTGCGCGGCGACGTCGAGGTCCAGGACGAGGGCAGCCAGCTGCTGGCGCTGATGACCGGCGCGAAGCGCGGGGAGATGGTCGTCGACTTCTGCGCGGGGGCCGGCGGCAAGACCTTGGCGCTCGGCGCGGAGATGCGCAACACCGGGCGCCTCTACGCATTCGACACCTCGGGGCACCGGCTGGCGGCCCTGAAGCCGCGCCTGGCGCGGAGCAGCTTGTCGAACGTGCACCCGGTCCAGATCGCGCACGAGCGCGATGACCGGATCAAGCGGCTCGCCGGCAAGATCGACCGCGTGCTCGTCGACGCGCCGTGTTCCGGGCTCGGCACGCTGCGCCGCAACCCCGACCTCAAGTGGCGCCAGACGCCGGAGGGCATCGCCGAGATGCGGGTCAAGCAGGGCGCGATCCTGGCGAGCGCGGCGCGCCTGCTGAAGCCGGGAGGGCGACTCGTCTATGCGACGTGCAGCCTGCTCGAGATCGAGAACGAAGACGTCGTCCGCGAGTTCGATGCCGCCTATGGCGACCGCTTCGAGCCGCTTCCGGCGGCCGAGGCGCTGACCCGTGCCCACATCGGCGCCGCCGACACGCTGGTCCAGGGTTCGTACCTGCGGCTCTGGCCGCACCGGCACCGGACGGACGGCTTCTTCGCGGCGGTCTGGCAGCGGCGCTGACGCGGGAGCGCCGCGCCTTGGCGCCGGCGCACTTTTGCCTTGCAAACCATCGCAAAGGCGGCACATTGCCCAGGCTGGGGCTAAATCCCTCGAAACCCACGGCTACTCACAGGGGCGTCGCTTACAATTTACCCGCCGTTTTGGCGCTGGACGAAAGCAGGGTTCATGGATTTTCAGATGTCGATGTCAGATGCGGTGCTCAACTGGCTCGCGAACGGGCTCTCGGGCTGGAGCGGATGGGAGATCGTCCTGTTCACGCTCGTCGCGACGCACATCACGATCGCCGCCGTGACGATCTTCCTGCACCGCGCTCAGGCCCACCGGGCGCTCGAGCTGCATGCGATCCCCTCGCACTTCTTCCGCTTCTGGCTCTGGCTGACGACCGGAATGGTGACGAAGGAATGGGTCGCGATCCATCGCAAGCACCATGCGAAGTGCGAAACCGCGGAAGATCCGCACAGCCCGCAGACGCGCGGCATCAAGACCGTGCTGCTGACCGGCAGCGAGCTGTACCGGACGGAAGGAAAGAACCAGGAAACGCTCAGCAAGTTCGGCCATGGCACGCCGGACGACTGGCTCGAGCGCAATCTGTACACCCCTTTCAGCTGGCAGGGTGTCGGCGTGATGCTGATCGTCGACGTCATGCTGTTCGGCGCGGTCGGGGCCACGGTCTGGGCGGTGCAGATGCTCTGGATTCCCATCACTGCGGCCGGCATCATCAATGGCATCGGCCACTGGTGGGGCTATCGCAATTTCGAAGCGCCCGACGCAAGCACCAACGTCTCGCCGTGGGGCCTGGTGATCGGCGGCGAAGAGCTGCACAACAACCACCACACCTACCCGACGTCGGCCAAGATGTCGGTGAAGCCGTACGAGTTCGACATCGGCTGGCTCTACATCCGCGGCCTCGAGATGCTCGGCCTCGCGAAGGTCCGCAAGACGCCGCCGATGCTGAGGCTCGGCACGATCAAGCCGGTGGCGGACGACAAGACGCTCGACGCGATCATCGCGAATCGCTACGAGGTGATGGCCAAGTACGCACGGAGCCTGCGCCACGCCAGCCGCGCCGAGGTCCAGCGCCTCGAGAGCGAAGGCATCGCCGACTGCGCAAAGCTCGCCAACTTGCGCCTTGCCAAGCGTTGGCTGCACCGTGACAGCGACAAGATTCCGACCTCGGTGAAGGCGCAGGTCGCGCTGGCGATCGAGCACAGCCCGCTGCTCGCGAAGCTGGTCGCGATGCGCGAGGAGCTTCGCCTGCTGTGGACTCGCACCAACGTCTCGGCCGAGCAGCTCGTTGCCGACTTGCAGGCCTGGTGCCGCAAGGCGGAGGAGAGCGGCATCGCCGCGCTCCAGGATTTCGCACTGAAGCTGCGCGCCGCGCACGCTTAGAGGCGCGGTGCTGATAGTTCGCGGCCGCGTTCAGCGGCCCGCGCTCCAAACAAAACGGGGTCGCATCGCGACCCCGTTTGAATTTGGCTGACCGATAAAGGGTCGCTTGCGACCCTTTATCGAATCAGCGAAGCGTCACTTAAGCTTCGTTTCCTTGTAGGTCACGTGCTTGCGTGCCTTCGGATCGAACTTGATCAGCTCGAGCTTTTCCGGCGTCGTCTTCTTGTTTTTGTCAGTCGTGTAGAAATGACCGGTCCCGGCGCTCGATTCGAGCTTGATCTTCTCGCGTCCACCTTTTGCCATGCTTGGCTCCTAGCTCAATTCAATTCAGATTTCGCCGCGGGCGCGCAGATCGGCGACGACCTGTTCGATGCCCACCTTGTCGACCATGCGCAGGCCGGCGCTCGAGATGCGCAGGCGGATCCAGCGGTTCTCGTTCTCGACCCAGAAGCGCCGGTATTGAAGGTTCGGCAGGAAGCGACGCTTGGTTTTATTGTTGGCGTGGGACACATTGTTCCCAACCATCGGGCGCTTGCCCGTGACTTGACAGACGCGTGCCATGACGCTACTCCGGATTTCGGCAAAGACGACGATTATAGCCCGCCGAACGCGCCGGTCCAGACCCTCTACGGTCCAACCTCGGGATGGCGCCTATTGCTCGAGGAAGCGCTGGGCGTCGAGCGCCGCCATGCAGCCCGTGCCGGCGCTCGTGATGGCCTGCCGGTACACATGGTCCTGCACGTCGCCCGCCGCGAACACGCCCGGCACGCTCGTCATGGTCGCCAGCCCCGACAGGCCGCTCTGCGTGATGATGTAGCCGTCCTTCATCTCCACGTGGCCTTTGAAGATGTCGGTGTTCGGCTGATGGCCGATCGCGATGAAGCAGCCGGTCAACGCGATCTCCTCGGTGGCTCCGTCGCGGGTATTTTTCAAACGCACGCCAGTGACGCCGCTCGCGTTGCCCAGCACCTCGTCGAGGGTCTTCCAGAGATGGAGCTGGACCTTGCCCGACTCGACCTTCGCCATCAGCTTGTCGATCAGGATCGCCTCGGCGCGGAACTTGTCGCGGCGGTGGACCACATGCACCTTCGAGGCGATGTTCGACAGGTAGAGCGCCTCCTCGACCGCGGTGTTGCCGCCGCCGACCACGCAGACGTCCTGCCCGCGGTAGAAGAAGCCGTCGCAGGTCGCGCAACCGCTGACGCCGCGGCCCATGAATGCTTCCTCGGACGGCAAGCCGAGGTACTTGGCCGATGCGCCCGTCGCGATGATCAAGGCGTCGCAGGTATAGCCGCCGGAGTCGCCGACCAGCGTGAACGGGCGCTTCGACAGATCGACCGTGTTGATGTGGTCGAAGACGATCTTGGTGTCGAAGCGTTCGGCGTGCTTCAGAAACCGCTGCATCAGGTCAGGCCCCATCACGCCGTCGACGTCGGCCGGCCAGTTGTCGACATCGGTCGTCGTCATCAGCTGCCCGCCCTGCGCGATGCCGGTCACCAGCGTCGGCTTCAGGTTGGCCCGCGCCGCGTAGATCGCCGCGGTGTAGCCGGCCGGCCCCGAGCCGAGGATCAGGACGTGGGCGTGCTGGGAGGGTGTGCTCATGGTCGAAGGCGGGTTGGGCGCCCGCGGATGTGACGCGCAAGTCTGACATGGGGGGCGATCCCGCTGGCGTCAACGCGCGATATGGTGACAATAGTCAAATTGATGAAAACATTAGATTTTCACAAGCCCCCGGCGGCACGGCGGCACGGCCGCCACGAACCCTGAAAGGCAACTTCAGATGGCCATGCTTTCGAACCTCGACCTGATCCGGCGCGTGCCGCTGTTCTCGCTCTTGACGAACGATCAGGCGCAAGGCATCGCCGACAGCGTCGTCAAGCGGCGCTTCCGGCGCGGCGAGATTGTCGTCGAGCACGGCAAGAAATCGAACGCGCTCTACATCCTGCTGACTGGGCGAGCGCGCGTGCTGACGGCCGATTCGCGCGGTCGCGAGGTGATCCTCGCGGTGCTGCAGTCCGGCGACTACGTCGGCGAGATGAGCCTGATCGACAACGAGCCGCATTCGGCGACGGTGCGCGCCGAGGTGCAGACCGACATGCTGATCCTCGGCCGCGCCGAGTTCGCGCGCTGCCTGCCCGAAAACTCCAGCCTCTCGTACGCGATCATGCGCGGGCTCGTAAACCGCCTGCGCGCGGCCGACCGGCAGATCGAATCGCTCGCGCTGCTCGACGTCTACGGCCGTGTCGCTCGAACGCTTCTCGACATGTCCGAGATGGACGGCGAGCTGAAGATCATTCGCAACAAGGTGTCGCGTCAGGACCTCGCCAAGGTCGTCGGTGCGTCGCGCGAGATGGTGAGCCGGGTCATGAAGGACCTCGAAGGGCGCGGCATGGTGCAGACCCAGGAGAACGGCTGGGTCGTCATCAAGGAACTCACCGCCAACTGAGTTTCGTCGCCGCAGCGACAGCCGACCCTGGATTGCGTCACGGATTGCCGGTGCCCGCGTGCTGAGGCGCCGGGCGGCGGTGTGCGTTCCACCACAATTCCTGCATGACATTTCCCCTCGGTTCCCTGCGCGGCGAAGGCGCCGCCACGACGGCCCCAACAGCCGCCTCCTATCCGCGTGACGGCGCCCGGGCCACGGCGCCGTCGCCGCACTCGCCCGGCCTGATCCGAGCCCAGTTCCGGCTCCTCGTCGGTGCCGTCCTCATGTTGCTGGCACTGCTCGCGCTGGCCACGCACAGCAGCCTCGACCCGGCGTTCTCGACCTCGGGCAGCGGCGGCCAAGTCGCCAACAAGGCCGGCATCGTCGGCGCGTGGTTTTCGGACTGCGCGTTCTTCCTGTTCGGCTATTCGTTCTGGTGGGTGCTGGTCATCGGCGCGCGTGCCTGGCTCGGCGCCCTGGCGCGCGTGCTGCGCAGCGAGTCGCACCTCGCGCCGCAGCCTCCAGCCGAGCAGGTACCGGCCTGGGCCGCGTGGCTCGGTCTCGCATTGCTGCTGGCTGCGAGCGCCTCGCTCGAGTGGACACGCCTCTACCAGTGGGAAGGACGTGTCGCCGGCGGACATGCGGGGGGCGTGCTCGGCTACGTGCTCGGGACGACGAGCATGAAACTGCTCGGCTTCGCCGGCTCGGGCGTGTTCTGGATCGCCGCGCTGGTGGCCGGCATCTCGCTGTCGCTGCGCTTCTCTTGGCTGCGCCTCGCCGAACGGATCGGCGAGAGCATCGAATCGCTGCGCACGCGCCGGGTCGAGCGCATTGACCGGGCCGAGGACATGCGCCTCGGCGAGCGCGCGCTGCGCGAGCGCGAAGAGCTGGTCGAGGTCGAGCACCAGCTGCAGGAAGACCACCTGCCGATCGTGATCGAGGCGCCGGTGCTCGACGTGCCAAAGAGCGCGCGGGTTGTCAAGGAGCGCCAGAAGCCCCTCTTCAAGGAGCTTGCCGACACCAAGCTGCCGCAAGTCGACCTGCTCGATGCGGCGCCGGGCCGCGTCGAGTCGGTGGCGTCCGAGACGCTCGAGATGACCTCGCGGATGATCGAGAAGAAGCTGAAGGATTTCGGCGTCGAGGTGCGGGTCGTCGCCGCGCTGCCGGGCCCGGTGATCACGCGCTACGAGATCGAGCCGGCGACCGGTGTCAAGGGCTCGCAGGTCCTCAACCTCTCGAAGGACCTGGCGCGCTCGCTCAGCCTCGTCAGCATCCGCGTCGTCGAGACGATCCCCGGCAAGACGACGATGGCGCTCGAGCTGCCGAATGCGAAGCGGCAGACCATTCGCCTCTCCGAGATCCTCGGCTCCGAGGTCTACAACGACGCCTCGTCGCAGCTGACGATGGGCCTCGGCAAGGACATCGTCGGGAACCCCATCGTCGCCGATCTGGCGAAGATGCCGCACTGTCTGGTCGCCGGCACGACCGGCGCGGGCAAGTCGGTCGGCATCAACGCGATGATCCTGAGCCTGCTCTACAAGGCCGAGGCGCGCGACGTTCGCCTGATCCTGATCGATCCGAAGATGCTCGAGATGAGCGTCTACGAAGGCATCCCGCACCTCCTCTGCCCGGTCGTCACCGACATGAAGCAGGCCGCGAATGCGCTCAATTGGGGCGTCGGCGAGATGGAGCGGCGCTACAAGCTGATGAGCAAGCTCGGCGTGCGCAACCTGTCGGGCTACAACAAGAAGATCGCCGACGCCGCCGAGCGCGGCGAGCTGCTGCCGAATCCGTTCAGCCTGACACCCGAGCAGCCAGAGCCGCTCGAGCGCCTGCCGTTCATCGTCGTCGTCATCGACGAGCTGGCCGACCTGATGATGGTCGTCGGCAAGAAGATCGAGGAGCTGATCGCGCGGCTCGCGCAGAAGGCGCGCGCATCGGGCATCCACCTGATCCTCGCGACCCAGCGGCCGAGCGTCGACGTGATCACTGGGCTGATCAAGGCCAACATCCCGACCCGCCTCAGCTTCCAGGTTTCGAGCAAGATCGACAGCCGCACGATCCTCGACCAGATGGGCGCCGAAGCGCTGCTCGGCATGGGCGACATGCTGTACCTGCCGTCCGGCACCGGCTTTCCGGTCCGCGTGCACGGCGCCTTCGTCAGCGACGACGAAGTGCATCGCGTCGTCAGTTATTTGAAGAGCCAGGGCGAGCCGAACTACATCGAAGGCATCCTGGAAGGCGGTACGCTCGACGGCGAGGGCGGCGACGCGCTCGGCGGCGAGGCCGGCGGCGATGCCGAGGCCGACCCGATGTACGACCAGGCCGTCGGCATCGTGCTGCAGCACCGCCGCGCGTCGATCTCGCTGGTCCAGCGCCACTTGCGCATCGGCTACAACCGCGCCGCCCGGCTGCTGGAACAAATGGAGAAATCCGGACTCGTATCCAGCATGTCCACCAACGGCAACCGCGACATCCTCGTGCCGGCCCGCGCCGAATGATCGCGGCGCTGCGCCTCGGCGCGGTCGCGCTGCTGATGGCGTGCGCGGCGCCGGCCCGCGCCGATTCGGTCGACACCCTGCGCGACTTCGTCCGCGACGTGAAGACCGGCCGTTCGACCTTCACGCAGACGGTGACGGCACCTGACGGCGTCAAGAAGAAGTCGTCAAGCGGCAGCTTCGAGTTCGCGCGGCCGAACCGCTTTCGCTTCGCCTACGCCAAGCCGTTCGAGCAGCTGATCGTCGCCGACGGACGCAAGGTCTGGATCTACGACGCCGACCTGAACCAGGTCAGCGCCCGCAAGCTGTCGAACGCACTCGGCGCGACGCCGGCCGCTCTTCTGGCGGGCGGCTCGCTCGAGATCGACTTCGACCTCGCGGCCATGCCGGCGAAGGACGGCCTCGACTGGGTCAAGGCGACACCGAAGGCGAAGGACGGCGCCTTCCAGTCGGTCCTGATCGGCTTTCGCGGCAAGGACCTCGCCGCGGTCGAGATCGTCGACAGCTTCGGCCAGCGTTCGCTGCTGCAATTCGCGCAGCTCGCTCCGAACGTGGCGATCGCGCCTGAGCGGTTCCTATTCACGGTGCCGCCGGGTGCCGATGTGATCGAGCAATAGGTCGGCAAGGGTAGGCCCGCGGCCCGCGGCCCGCGGCTCTCACGTCGCGTCGGACGCCGGTGGTTGCGCGCCGTGCGGGTTCAGGTCTCGCGGGTGAAGGCGCCGACGCACACGCTGGCCGACAAGCCCCGCCGCCCCGATGCGGGCGATCCCGCTGCGACAATCGTTCGCATGCCCGCTGCCTCGATGGAGCTGCCGTTCCAGGAGCCGCCTGCGCCCCCGCTCGCCGAGCGGCTGCGGCCGCGCACGCTCGACGAGATGATCGGCCAGCAGCACCTGCTCGGCGCCGGCAAGCCGCTGCGGGTCGCGTTCGAATCCGGTCGGTTGCACTCGATGATCCTGTGGGGTCCGCCCGGCGTCGGCAAGACGACCGTGGCGCGCCTTGTTGCGCAGGGCTTCGACGCCCAGTTCATCGCGATGTCGGCGGTGCTTGGCGGCGTCAAGGACATCCGCGAGGCGGTCGAGCGGGCGCAGGCCACGCAATCGCAGGGCCGTCGCACGGTGGTCTTCGTCGACGAGGTGCACCGCTTCAACAAGGCCCAGCAGGACGCCTTCCTGCCGCACGTCGAGTCGGGGCTTTTCACGTTCATCGGGGCGACCACCGAGAACCCGTCGTTCGAGGTCAACTCGGCGCTGCTGTCGCGCGCGACGGTGCACGTGCTGAAGCCGCTCGACGACGCCGATCTCGGCATCCTGCTCGACCGAGCGGCCGAACTGCTGGCCGCCCCGGCACTGACCGACGCGGCGCGCAAACGCCTGATCGGTTATGCCGACGGCGATGCGCGCCGCCTGCTGAATGCCTACGAGAACCTGATCGCGATGGTCAGTGATCGCGCGGGCGCGGCGGAGCCCGCGCCACAGCAACCGATCGACGAGGCGACCCTGGAGCATGCGCTCGGCGAGCAGCTGCGTCGCTACGACAAGGGCGGCGAGCAGTTCTACGACACCATCTCGGCGCTGCACAAGGCGGTGCGCGGCAGCGATCCGGAC